>Ga0302288_1000003_pt1 | contig 252718 bp, 218 predicted proteins | sample III_Fen_N1_1_FD_194549 | JGI IMG/M metagenome (GOLD analysis project Ga0302288, IMG submission 194549) | Peat permafrost microbial communities from Stordalen Mire near Abisko, Sweden - III_Fen_N1_1 | ecosystem: Environmental > Terrestrial > Soil > Wetlands > Permafrost | place: Sweden: Abisko... | reverse complement strand
TTTTTGCTTCGTCGTCTTCTTGGTCAAAATGTGACTTTTGAACGCGTGTTTACGCTTGATTTTACCTGTTCCGGTAAGGGTGAACCTCTTTTTAGAACCGGAATTAGTTTTCATCTTTGGCATCTTGTTCTGCTTTTAAATTTATAATAGGTGAATTGGTAATCGGTTTGTTGCTAACGGGTTTCGCTTCCGCTTTCTTTTTGGGAGCCAGCATGATGATCATGCGTTTTCCTTCGAGAACCGGCATGCTCTCCACTTTTCCAAAATCTTCCAGGTCGTTGGCAAAACGGAGCAGCAATACTTCGCCTTGTTCCTTAAACAGGATGGAACGGCCTTTGAAAAAGACGTAAGCCTTGACCTTGCAACCTTCTTCTAAGAAGGACTTGGCGTGTTTCAGCTTGAAGTTGTAATCGTGATCGTCCGTTTGGGGCCCGAAACGAATTTCCTTCAGCGTGATCTTAGTGGCTTTGGCCTTTTGTTCCTTTACCTTCTTTTTCTGTTGGTATAGGAATTTCTGATAGTCAATGACACGACAGACGGGGGGGGCAGCGTTCGGGGAGATTTCCACCAGGTCCAATTGTTTAGAATCGGCTATTGCCAACGCTTGCTGGATGCTGTATACACCCTGTTCAACGTTTTCACCGACTAAGCGAACCTCTTTGACTCGGATCCTGTCATTGATCCGGTACTGCATTTTCAAATCATCGTTCTTCATTCAGATGTTTTAAAACCTCGTTTTTGTTATGTTTAAATGTATGACTATCAAGTTGTTGATTACCATGATGTAACCATCTTTTCGGCTTCTTGGGTCAAAAGTTCGGCAAAGGTAACAAAATTCATTGAACCTTTATCGCCTTCGCCCTGTTTTCTTACCGAAACTTCTTGTTTTTCTGCTTCTTGTTCACCAACGATAAGCATGTATGGAATGCGTTTCAATTCGTTGTCGCGAATCTTGCGGCCAATCTTTTCGTTGCGGTCATCCAGAATGGTGCGGATGTCGCGATCGTTCAAGTATTCGCAAACTTGTTTGGCGTAGTCGTTGAACTTTTCACTGATGGGAAGAATGACCACTTGGTCGGGTGTGAGCCACAAGGGGAACTTGCCGGCGGTGTGTTCGATCAGCACGGCTACGAAGCGTTCCATAGAACCGAACGGTGCACGGTGAATCATGATGGGACGGTGCTTTTGGTTGTCGCTACCGACGTATTCCAGTTCGAAACGTTCGGGTAAGTTGTAATCCACCTGGATGGTGCCCAACTGCCAGCGACGACCGAGTGCGTCTTTGACCATGAAGTCAAGTTTGGGACCATAGAATGCTGCTTCTCCGAGCTCCACTTTAGCGTTCAGGCCTTTTTCCTGGCAGGCTTCCACGATAGCGCGTTCAGCTTTTTCCCAGTTTTCATCGCTGCCGATGTATTTGGTCTTGTTTTCAGGATCGCGAAGGGAAATCTGCGCTTCGAAATTTTCGAAGTCCAACGCTTTAAAGATGATGAAGATGATGTCCATCACTTTTAGGAATTCATCTTTCAACTGATCGGGACGGCAGAAGATGTGCGCATCGTCCTGCGTAAAGCTGCGGACACGGGTCAAACCATGCAGTTCACCGCTCTGCTCGTAACGATAGACAGTGCCGAATTCAGCGAAGCGCAGGGGCAAGTCCTTGTAGGAGCGGGGAGCGAACTTGTAAATCTCGCAGTGGTGCGGGCAGTTCATCGGTTTGAGCAAGTATTCCTCGCCTTCTTCCGGTGTATGGATGGGCTGAAAGGAGTCCTTGCCGTATTTGGCGTAGTGACCGGAAGTGATGTACAATTGCTTGTTTCCGATGTGTGGAGTCATCACTTGTTGGTATCCGAATTTCTTTTGGATGCGTTTCAGGAAATCTTCCAGACGCAGACGAAGGGCGGTGCCGCGGGGCAACCACATGGGAAGGCCTTTACCGACCATTTCGCTGAACATGAAAAGTTCCAGTTCCTTGCCAATTTTGCGGTGGTCGCGTTTCTTGGCTTCTTCCAATAGAATCAGATAGTCGTCCAGCATTTTCTTTTTAGGGAAGGAGATGCCGTAAATTCGGGTAAGCTGTTTGCGCTTTTCATCGCCTCTCCAATAGGCACCGGCTACGGAAAGCAGCTTGATGGCCTTGATGTTATCGGTGTTGACCAAGTGTGGTCCACGGCAAAGGTCAGTAAAACTGCCTTGTGAATAGGTCGTGATGGTTCCGTCTTGCAATTCAGCTATGAGTTCGCATTTGTAGCCTTCGTTTTTCTGACCAAAGAACTTTAAGGCTTCTGCTTTGCTGATGTCGCGGCGTACGATGGCTTCCTTGCGGGAAACAAGTTCCTGCATCTTCGTTTCGATATCGGCCAAATCGGATTCCTTGATGATGTTTTCACCCGGATCCACATCGTAGTAGAAGCCATTTTCGATGGCAGGCCCGATACCGAATTGAATGCCTGGATAAAGCTCCTGCAGGGCTTCAGCCATCAAGTGGGCGGAAGAATGCCAGAATGCATGCTTAGCTTCAGCGTCATCCCACTTGAGAAGCTGGATGACAGCGTCATTGAGGATGGGACGGTTCATCTCAATTGTTTGACCGTCGATGGTTGCGGCGATGCAGTCTTGGGCAAGTCGGGGGCTGATGCCTTCGGCTACGTGGAAGGCGGTAGTACCTTTGGGGTAATTTCGGACAGAGCCGTCCGGGAAAGTAAGTTTGATCATATCTGGAATATTGTTTTTAAAGCCGAACGACAAATTTACTGCATTAATTTCAGTTGAACAAGAGCCGTTGCGATGTTTTCCACGTTTTCGACCACCAGGGAACGCTTGTTGTTTTGCTCCCGCAAACGGGTGGTTTTAAGGTGCGTTTGCGTATAATTCAGAATGCCGTCGAAGGCCTTGGATTGGTAGAAAGTGGAGCTGGGATTACTGACAAAATAGCAGGTCATCTTGCCGGTCTTGAGCACGACTTTTTCCATACCCAACGTTTTAGCAATCCGACGCAAGCGGACCATGTCGATGAGGTCCGAACCTACTTTCGGAATGGGTCCGAAGCGATCGGTAAGGCGGTTTCGGAAGGCTTCGATTTCGGATTCAGCCTCCAGATTGTCCATTTCACGGTACAAACTCATGCGTTCGGATGATCCTGGTACGTATGACTCCGGGAATAAAAGTTCCATGTCCGATTCGACCAAGCAGTCGGCAACATAGGTAGGTGTGCCTTCGCTGTCGGTGGCATGTTTTTCGTCGGCATACAGTTCGGAAAATTCTTCGTCCTTGAGTTCTTGAACGGCTTCGTTCAGGATCTTCTGATAGGTTTCAAAGCCCAAATCGGCGATGAAGCCGCTTTGTTCGGCCCCGAGCATGTTGCCGGCTCCTCGGATGTCCAAATCCTGCATGGCGATGTTGAAGCCGCTGCCCAGGTCTGCAAAGTTTTCGATGGCTTGCAAGCGTCTTCTTGCTTCAGGTGTCAACGACTGAACCGGTGGTGCAAGAAGGTAGCAGAATGCCTTGCGGTTGCTTCTGCCCACGCGTCCACGCAGCTGGTGCAAGTCGCTCAAACCGAATTGATGGGCATTGTTGATGATCATGGTGTTGGCGTTCGGTATGTCGATGCCGCTTTCGATGATGGTGGTGCAGATGAGTACGTCATAGGCATAATCCATGAAGTCCATGATGATCTTTTCCAGTTTTTCACCGTCCATTTGACCATGTGCAATGACGGTACGGGCACCTGGGACGCATTTTTTCACCAACCGCTCGATGTCGATCAGGTTGCTGACTCGATTGTTCAATAAGAAAACCTGTCCGTTGCGTCCAAGTTCGAATTCGATGGATTCCTTCAACAAGTCTTCCGACAAGCTATTGACCTCTGTCTGTATGGGATAGCGATTGGGCGGGGGAGTGGAGATGATGCTCAAATCTCGGGCGCCCATCAATGAAAACTGCAATGTTCTCGGAATGGGAGTTGCCGTCATGGTAAGTGTATCGACGTTGACTTTCAGTTGTTTGAGCTTTTCTTTGATGGCAACACCGAATTTTTGTTCTTCGTCCACGATGAGAAGTCCCAAATCCTTGAATTGCACGTTTTTACCGATTAGTTTGTGCGTACCGATCACAATGTTAGTGCCACCTTCCTTCAAATCTTTCAACAATTCAGTCACATCCCCAGGTTTTCGAGTACGACTCAGGTAATCCACTTTACACGGGAAATCGGCCAGCCGTTTTTTGAAAGTTTTATAATGTTGTAGAGCCAAAACGGTCGTTGGTACGAGTATGGCGACCTGCTTGTTGTCGGCTACGGCTTTGAAAGCGGCACGGATAGCCACTTCGGTTTTACCAAAGCCAACATCACCGCAAATGAGCCGGTCCATAGGTAAAAGGCTTTCCATGTCGCTTTTGACGTCGTTGGTGGCCTTTGTTTGGTCTGGAGTGTCTTCATAGGCAAAGGAGGCTTCCAGCTCTTGTTGCATAAAGCTGTCGGGACTGTATTGAAAGCCTTGTTCTTCTTTGCGTTTGGCATAAAGCAAAATCAAGTCCCTTGCAATATCCTTGACTTTCTTCTTAGTCCGTTCTTTCATGGCAGACCAAGCCGTTCCGCCTAATTTATGGATATGTGGCTCTTCACCTTCCTTGCCTCTATATTTGGAAATTCGGTGCAAGTTGTGGATGCTTACAAAAATCGTATCGTCGTCCTTGTAGACTATCTTTATGATTTCCTGCATCTTACCATTGATTTCGGTACGGAAAAGACCGGCAAAACGTCCGACACCATGGTCGATGTGCACTACATAATCGCCGAACTGGAACTGGACGATTTCCTTCAAACTAAGAGCTAGTTTGCCGTTTCTGGCCTTGTCGGAGCGCAAATTGTACTTGTGGTATCGCTCAAAAAGTTGATGGTCTGTGAAGCAGGCAATCTGAAGGTCGTGGTCCACGAATCCTTCATGGAGGGTTTTTTCGATGGGGTTGAAATGTTGGTGTTCATCCCGGTCTTCGAAGATGGTTTGCAACCGCTCGATTTGTTTGGGACTGTCACTCAAAACATATAGTTGATATCCCAATTCCGTGTATCGCTGAAAAGCTTGGCTGACAAAATCGAAATTTTTTCCGAACTGATCTTGCGGTGCAGTCTGGAAAGTCAAGGTGGTATGTTTTTTGCTGAACGCTTTCCGTCCGAATTCTACCCAAGAGTGCTTCTGCGCTGCTTCCCTAAAATCAATGTCCGTCAGTAAGCGGTCCAACGGTGTGTCACCAGGTTCTTCCGCCAAAATGCGAAGCTTTCCACAGGTGTATTCGAAATCGGAGAACCCCAAAATAGCATCGTTGCTCAGGTAATCGGTAAAGGGTACCGTGTTTTGGCTACCCTGATCGGTGAACGGAACAATCTTGATGTTTTCTACGTGTTCGTTCGAAAGCTGATTTTCAATATCAAAGCTACGGATGCTTTCGACTTCATCACCGAAAAAGTCAATACGATAGGGAAGTTCATGACTCCAAGAATAGACATCGACCAAACTGCCACGAACTGCGAATTGACCAGGTTCATATACGTAATCAACCCGTTCAAAACCAAAAGTTTGCAGTAGTTCTATGACAAAAGCGTTGTCGATGTGTTCACCTCGGTGCAACGTCAATGTGTTCTGTTTGAGTTCATCCGTCGAAACAACCTTCTCCAGCAAGGCGTCGGGATAGGTTACCACGACAATTCCTTCCTTTTGCCGTAAAGCGGTTAATGCTTCGGTTCTCAATATCGTGTTCCCAGGATCGTTTCTGCCGAATTTGAGCGCCCTTTTAAAGCTGGACGGATAATAAAATACGCTTTCCGTACCAAGTAGCTGCACCAAATCATGGTACAGGTAGCCTGCCAATTCGGCATCTTCATGTACAAATACAAAATCACGCTTGCCGGCATCGTAAAGCGTAGCAAGGCCCAGGCTTACGGATGAGCCGACCAATCCGTCCAAAAACAAGTTCTCACCCGTTTTCGACAATACCAATTTGCCCGCAAGCAGTTGCGGGTGTTTATGGTAGAGTTCACGTAAAATTCCTATTTCCAAACTCTGTTTTCCTAAAGATGTTTAAATCCCTGCAAAATTAGAAAATATATGGTGTTATTATTCGGGACAGAAAAAAATAAAGCCTTATATTTGAATTCTATTATACTCAAAAATCAATGAGCATGACTTCTGACTCCATCGTCATTATTCCGACTTACAACGAAAAAGAAAACATCGAATTAATTATCAAGGCTGTATTTGGACTCCCCAAAGCCTTTGACATTCTCATCGTGGATGATGGTTCGCCTGATGGAACCGGTGCAATCGTAAAGGCATTGCAAAAGGAATTTCCTGAATCTTTGCATATCTTGGAACGTTCGGGAAAACAAGGATTGGGTACGGCCTATATCGCAGGTTTTCATTGGGCGTTGAAAAATGGCTACGACTTCATTTTTGAAATGGATGCGGATTTTTCACACAATCCCAAGGATCTGATGCATTTATACCATTCATGTGCCGTGGAAGGTGGTGATGTAGCCATTGGCTCCCGCTATGTCAACAACGTGGTAAACGTCGTGAATTGGCCCATTGGTAGAGTCTTGATGTCTTATTTTGCCTCTTATTACGTCCGTTTGGTTACCGGAATGAAAATATTCGATACGACAGCCGGTTTCAAATGCTATCGTCGGGAAGTGTTGGACACAATTGAATTGGATGACATCCATTTTAAAGGTTATGCCTTTCAGATTGAAATGAAATTCACTGCTTGGAAATGTGGATTTACCATCAAAGAAGTGCCCATTGTTTTCTCCAACAGAGAGTTGGGCGTATCCAAAATGAATGGTGGCATTTTCAATGAAGCCGTATTCGGTGTTATTAAAATGACCATGCGTAGTTGGTCGCGTAAATTTCCCCTGAAAAAAACACCTGTTGCATGACGAAAACCCTTATTCATCAGGCACTGATCATCAATGAAGGACGCTCGTTCACTGGATCTGTGCTCTTGGAAGGTTCATTTATAACTCAAATTTTTGAAGGTCCAGTTCCGCAGGAAATAATTGATAGCTGTCAAGTTCTGGATGCATCTGGTAAATGGCTGATTCCAGGCGCCATTGACGGACACGTCCATTTTCGCGAACCCGGTTTGACACACAAAGCCGACTTGTTTTCCGAAACACATGCAGCACTTGCCGGTGGCGTCACGTCCTATATGGAAATGCCCAATACCTTGCCTCAAACAACGACCGTTCAGGTTTGGGAAGAGAAAATGGAGCTGGCGGCTTCCAAGTCGTTAGCCAATTATTCCTTTTATTTAGGGGCAACAAATGATAATCTAGCGGAATTAGAAAAAGCTGATTACCAGCGTGTATGCGGTGTTAAGGTGTTTATGGGTTCTTCTACGGGAAACATGCTGGTCGGTCAGCAGAAAGCCTTGGAGGGCATCTTCAGCACTGTTCCTTGCATTGTTGGCATCCATGCTGAATCCGAATCCATCATTCAGGCCAATAAAGCACGATATTTGGAAATTGTTGGTGGAGATCTGCCAATCGGCTATCATCCATTGATACGCAGTGCAGAAGCCTGTTATGCCAGCTCCGCCACTGCAGTGGAGCTTGCCACCCGTTATGGTACCCGCTTGCACATTCTTCACGTAACCACCGCCAAAGAATTGGACCTATTTGAAACCAAATCCATAAAGGATAAAAAAATAACGGCCGAAGTCTGTGTTCCTCACCTTTGGTTTGACGATCGGGACTATGAGTTCCGAGGAAACAGCATCAAATGCAATCCGGCAATCAAGACAGAGCAAGACAAACTGGCTTTGAGGGAAGGTCTCAAGTCGGGTAAACTGGATGTCATCGCCACCGATCACGCTCCTCATTTATGGGCCGAAAAACTGGGGAATTGCCTCACGGCTGCATCCGGTTCACCCAGTATCCAATTCTCCGTGCCTTTGATGATGGAACTGGCTATGGATGGAGTTTTCACAAAAGAGTTGGTCGTTGAAAAAATGTGCCATGCACCTGCAAACCTCTATCGAATTGAAAGGCGTGGTTTTATCCGAGAAGGTTATTTTGCCGATTTGGTTTTAATCAATCCGAATGACAGCTGGATTCTGACCGGTGAACTCATTCTTTCCAAATGTGCTTGGTCTCCTTACGAGGAGCAAGTGTTCAGAAGTAAAGTACTTAAAACCTGGGTAAATGGAGCGTTGGCCTATGATGAAGGTCAATTTGCCGAAGGAAGAACAGCTGCTGAGCTTCGTTTTAAAATTTAAAAACGTCGAATTCCATGAAATTAAGGACTGTTTTTGTTTTGGTCTTTATCCTACTGCTTGCAGTTGATGTTCAAGGCCAACTCCTATGGAGAATTTCCGGAAATGGACTCAGTAAGAACAGTTACCTTTTTGGCACCCACCATTTGATAGATAAAGGTCTGATTCCTCAGTTTGATTCCATTTTAGCACTTTGTGGGCAAACCGACGCAGTAGTGGGAGAAATGGATCTTAAAACATCGGGTATGCAGAAGAAAATGATGGATGAATCTCTGATGAAAGATAAAAAGATTAAAGATTTGGTCTCTGCATCCGATTATAAATTGCTCGATTCAGAGTTTAAGTCGGTTGTCGGTTTAGGTATGAGCGTTTTGGGTTCATTCAAACCCATGATGTTGATGTCCATGCATCAGATTTTCTTGTATTTGAAAAGCACTGGTTCCAAGAAGCCGCCCACAGCTGTTGATGAATTGTTTCAAAAACAAGCAAGAGCCGACGGCAGGAAGGTTGTTGGCTTGGAAACGATGGAATTTCAAATGAACGTCTTATTCAACTCCATTCCTTTGGAACGTCAGGCTGAGCTATTGCTGAATGAAGTTCACCAGAAAGAACAAATGCTTAAAGACCTTAGGGAACTGAACAGTATTTACATTTCCGGTGATTTGGAAAAGATGAAAGAGTTGGACGTCGACGATAAAAGCATGAAACCAGAAGAGCGTAAAATGCTTGTGGAAGATCGTAATATGAATTGGATGAGTCAGTTGCCAACACTTATGAAAGCCCAGTCCTGTTTTGTCGCTGTCGGATGCATGCATTTGGTCGGAGAAATCGGACTGATCAATCAACTCCGCTTAAAGGGTTATACAGTTGATCCCGTCTTATTCAAATAAGCCGGAAAATTCAGTCTTGAATCTGCAAAGAAATTGCTAAATCGATCTTTTATTGATATTTAGGGGGTGATTTCCTCGGTTTTAGTATCGCCCTCTTCCAACTTCAGTTCTTCCACATCCTGATTCATGTTCTCTGTTCCCACTACACCTTCCTCTACTACACCCGTGCTATCTTTCAATGTTGAGTCTGGAACGCTGATATACGTTGTCTGACATTCGTATGGAACGGTGATTTCTTCTTTGGCTTTGGGGAACTTACCTCTATATTGTGAAAGGCTAGCGTCTTTTAGAACTTTCTCCATAAAGAATCCAAAAATAGGTAAAGCGGTTTTACTGCCTTCGCCCAAAGCACCTGTACGAAAGTGTATACAACGATGTTCACCACCAACCCATGCTCCTCCGACTAAGTTTGGAGAAACACCAACGAACCATGCATCGGAATGGTTGGATGAAGTTCCCGTTTTTCCACCGAATTCCGTACCGTAATTGTGTATGTCATAACCCCAAAGATCCCATGTTGAAAGGGGTTCAGTCAAACCTGCACGCAACATTTGCGTCATGAGGAATGCTGTTTGATAGGGTATGGCTCGTTTCTGTTCAACATTGTATTCATAAATGACTTTACCGTCACGGTCCTCTATTCGGGTGACCAAAACGGGGTCGTGTGTCATGCCATCGTTGATGACTGTTGAGTATGCATTGACGAGTTCCAAAAGTGAGACATCGGATGCACCTAAACTAACAGATGGAATCTCGTGTAGGGGTGTTTTAATTCCCATCGCTTTGGCTGTGGTGACAATATTGTGGATGCCGACCTCCTTGGCAACTGCCACAGCGATGCTGTTGATGGATCGGGCAAATGCGGCTTTCAGAGTCAATCTCTGGCCTGAGAAATTTCCATTTGCATTGCGAGGCATCCAAACCTTGGGCTGGCCTTTTTCCATGACATCCCAAGTGATGTATTTATCCTCACGCATGTCACATGGGCTCATACCCTTATTCATAGCTTCCGTATAAACGAAAAGTTTGAAAGTGGATCCTGGTTGTCTTTGAGACAAAACCTTATCGTATTTCCAAAAGTTGAAACTGATGTCACCTACCCACGCCTTTACAAAACCTGTTTGGGGCTCCATGGCTACAAAGCCGCAATGCATGAATTTCTCCATGTAACGGATGGAGTCCATGGTGCTCATGATTATAACTTTATTTCCCTCTTTATAGTCAAAGACGTTGATAGAGTGAGGTTTATTCATGAAATACTCAACCGAGTCCGGATTATTTGGATATCGGCGGGTCAAGCCTTTCCAAGCCGAAGTCCGTTTGGCAATGTCCTCAATGAAGCCAACAATTTCTTGATGTTTTTCGTCCTGCCAAGGGTTCTGTTTACCCCAATGGTTGTTAAAGTTGCTTTGGACAATGCGCATTTGTTTGTCTACAGATTCTTCCGCATATTTCTGCATGCGCGTGTCGATAGTCGTGTAAATTTTTAACCCGTCGGAGTATAGGTCCACATTGTTTTCTTTGCACCATTCTTCCAAATGGGCGGCAACTGCTTCTCTAAAATAAAGGGCATTACCGTCGTAACTACGTTCAATTTTGTATTGGAGTCTGATCGGGATTTGTTTGAGCGAATCCAGTTGTTTTTTACTGATGATTTTGTGTTCCATCAAGTTCTCGAGTACGACATTGCGTCTTTTAAGACTATTCTTGGGGTGTATTCTCGGATTGTAGGTGGTTGTTGCCTTGAGCATGCCGACCAAGGTGGCGCACTGTTCAATGGTCAGGTCGGAAGGCTTGTTGTTGAAATAGGTTTTACAAGCCGTTTTGATACCATAGGCATTGCTACCGAAATCTACGGTATTGAGGTACATGGTCAAGATATCTTTCTTGGAATAAAACATCTCGATTTTAACAGCTGTGATCCATTCTTTGGATTTCATGATGATCATCTTCAAAACTGGAAGTCGTCCCAACAAACCTCTGGAATATTGCGACCTGGTTTTGAACATGTTTTTGACCAGCTGCTGTGAAATGGTGCTGGCTCCACGTGCTCCTCGGCCACTTGCCATATCTTTAGCCACTGCAAAAAGTCCTTGAAAATCAATCCCAAAATGTTGATAGAAACGTACATCCTCCGTGCAAATCAGCGTTTTGATCAATATGGGTTCAATTTCATCGTATTTTACCGGTGTTCGATTTTCCTTAAAGTATTTTCCAATCAGTTTGCCATCCGCACTATATATTTCGGAAGCGACACTTTGTTGTGGATCACTGATGCTCAATAAACTGGGTGATTTGCCGAAAAGCCAAAGTATGTTGACATCCACACAAAACAAATATAGGAACAGGAACAGAAAACATTCGACTGTAACAATGCCCAACTTTTTATACCAGCGGGCATTTTTCCAGGTAGCTTTCCGCTGATGCCAAAGTGCTTTGAAAAAAGCACCGATCAATTTTAGGAAAGGCGATATCCAGTGGAAAAAGTTTGTCAGTTGCTTCCAGATGAATGCGATCCATGGTTGAACTTTATGCAGTTTCATAAGGCTGATTGTTAGAGTGTTGATGCAATGCTTGGTGTTGCTTGTAAAAATACTAAAAAACAGATACAAAAACGCCCCCTATACGGAGGCGTTTTTGTATAATAAAGATTATTTACGTTTTTTATTCTGTTGTTCCTTCAACGACTTTTGCTGGTCTTTCTGCATTTGCTCCAGACGAGCAGAAAATCCAGATTTTTTAATAGGTTTTTTCTTGTTCTCGTTGAGTTGAGCCAACAATTTGTCTTCATCTGTAAACCAGCGGAAAGCATAGGTTTGCAAAATTGTGATAAGGGTAGAGACAAAGAAATACAAACTCAATCCGGCCGAATATTGGTTAAACATGAAAAGGAACATCACAGGCATCATGTACGACATAGCTTTCATGCCAGGCATTTGCGTGGTTGCTGCCTGTGTCTGATTATTGAGGTAGGTATAAACCAAATTGGTGACCGTCATCAACAAGCAGAAAAGACTTACGTGATTACCAAAATACTTTGTCACAAAAGGAATGTTACCCGTCCACTGGAACAGAACATCATAGGTAGACAAGTCATGTGCCCAGAGGAAGCTTTGATGCCTCAATTCGATGGAGGAAGGGAAGAAAGAAAACATGGCAAACAAAATCGGCATTTGAAACAACATGGGTAGACAGCCACCCATGGGGCTTACCCCGACTCGTTTGTAAAAGTCCATGGTTGCTTGGGAGCGAGCAGACGCATTTTCCTGCCCTGGAAACTTCGCATTGATTTCAGCGATTTGGGGTTGAAGAACCCGCATTTTCGCAGTTGAAATGCTTGATTTCCAAGTGAATGGGAAAATAATAAGTTTGATGATCAAGGTAAGAACCAAGATGATGATACCATAATTTGAAATGAATTTTCCGAAGAAATTGAACATCGGCAGAATCAATAAGGTATTCACCCATCGGAAAAGCTTGCCTCCCAACGGAATGATTTTTTCCAGATCCATTTTTTGATCGGAAGGAACACCTTTGTCATAATGTGCCAACGCGTTGTACTTAATCGGTCCGAAATAAAATCTCAGATTTGCAGTCTGTGCCCCACGCATGTCGAATTCAACGGCTGACTTCTGTGCATATGTTTTTAAATATGGCGATGTCTTATCCTCAGGTTTTGAACTCAATTCGTTGGTGGTAAATCCTTTATCACAAATGGCAATACTGGTGAAGAATTGATCCTTGAAGGAAACCCAATGGACTTTAGTGTCCACCGTTTTCTTATCTGCTTTGGCTGCACTTAGATTTTCTTTACTGTCACCTATGAATTTATAATCCAACTGAGAATAGCGTTCTTCAAAGGTACGTCCCTGTTCCTGTTGAAGGGCTTTAATTGACCAATTGAAGTCCAGCGAATTGGTGTTGGCTGGAAGTACAGACTGCAAGTTGTTGCCCTTAATTTGGAAGTCCATCATGTAATCATCTTTTTTCAAAGTATAGATGAAATCCATACTGGCCGATTCAGAAATGGTCAGACGATAAATGAACTGTAAGGGATTGTTGCTTTCCACACGGTTGAAAATCAGATCGCTGGTGTTGATCAACCGACTATCAGCCGTAAAGAATGAAAAGTTGAAGGAAGATTCCTTTTCCTTGAATAAAATCAGAGGCAACGAATCCTTATTCTCAAATTCTTTCAATTGAACGGATGCGATTCGACCACCTTTAGAAGTAAATGTCAGTTTCATAACCGCATTTTCGATGCTGTCGTTCGTTACGGTGCCTTTAGTCAGCGCTGCAAACGTACCATATTTCAACTGACTTAAGGAGTCTTGATTCACTGCAACATGCGTTTTTGCTGTAGTAGAACCTGCCAGTGAGTCACTTACTTGTAGGGCATTGGCTTGAACCTGCTGATCATAAGCAATGGAATCGATCCGTTGTTGCTCCTTTTGTGCAGCCAGTTGTTTCACAGAGGGTTTGTTGAGCAAGCTGAATCCTACTAGGATTACAATGATCAGCAAAAGCCCGGTGATGGTGTTTTTATCCATTTTTTTTAGTGGGTAAAGTGATTACTCTTCAATGCAAGCTTTGATGAAATCGACGAATAAAGGATTGGGATTCAATACTGTACTGTTGTATTCAGGATGGAATTGAGAACCGATGTACCATTTCATACCGGGGATTTCAATGACTTCCACCAATTTGGTATCTGGATTGATTCCGACACATTTCATGCCGTTTTCTTCAAATTCAGCACGATATTTGTCGTTGAATTCAAAACGATGGCGGTGTCGTTCCTGGATTTTTACTTTTCCGTATGCCTGATAGGCTCTGGAAGACTTGTCCAGCACACAATCGTAATTGCCGAGACGCATGGTTCCACCGTACTCGGTAATCCCCTTTTGGTCTTCCATCATATCGATGACATTATGGGTCGTGTTCGGGTCAAGCTCAGTGGAGTTTGCATCGGTATAACCTAAAACGTTGCGGGCAAATTCTATGACCATACATTGCATTCCTAGGCAAATGCCGAAGGTAGGCAGGTCTTTTTCGCGGGCGTATTTCAAGGAGATGAATTTTCCTTCAATTCCTCGTTGACCGAATCCGGGAGCAACGACGATACCGTCAAAATCCTTTAGCTTTTCAGCGACATTGGATTCTGTGATGTGTTGGGAATGTATGAGTGAAAGGATTAATTTGCGATCGCTATATGCCGCTGCATGACTTAGAGACTCGGAAATGGATTTGTACGCGTCCGGTAGTTCGGCATATTTCCCGACCAGCGCAATTCGCACTTCTTTGGTTGCACCGTGCAATTTCTTGAGGAATGCCTTCCAAGGTTCCAAATCGATGGGTGTATCGGTCGGATATCCGAATTTAGTCAGAACTATTTTATCAAGCCCTTCATTTTGCATCAGCAAAGGGACGTCGTATATGCTTGGTGCATCGATGCTTTCGATGACAGCATCCTCCGCTACGTTGCAAAACAAAGCAACCTTACGACGAATGGACTCATTCAGGTGGTGTTCGGTGCGCAAAACCAAGGCATCGGGTTGAACACCTAATTCCTGCAATTGTTTGACAGAATGTTGTACTGGTTTGGTTTTCAGCTCTTTGGCGGCAGCCAAGTAGGGCACATAAGCCAAATGGACGCAAAAACAATTTTTGCCCAACTCCCAACGCATCTGGCGCACACTTTCTATATAAGGAAGTGATTCGATGTCACCGACTGTACCTCCAATTTCCGTGATGATGAAGTCGAATTGGTTTTTAGCACCCAACAAGCGTATGCAACGTTTGATTTCATCCGTAATGTGCGGAACTACTTGTACGGTCTTTCCCAGGTAATCACCTCGACGTTCTTTGGAAATGACATTCTGATAGATCCTACCCGTCGTGATGTTGTTGGCACGTGTTGTCGGTACGTTCAAAAAACGTTCGTAATGGCCAAGGTCCAAATCCGTTTCACGACCGTCATGAGTGACATAACATTCTCCGTGTTCGTAAGGATTCAGTGTTCCCGGGTCGATGTTGATGTACGGGTCGAATTTCTGTATGGTAACCCTGTATCCCCGAGCTTGCAACAATTTCCCCAACGAAGAGGAGATGATACCTTTTCCGAGCGAGGATACAACACCCCCGGTCACGAAAATATACTTTGTCTCTGCCACAATAAACTATTTTTGGTGATTGAAAAATGAAGGACTTATTTAATTTTGCTTAAAGGGGCAAAAGTACGAAAAAACTTTTGGAAATATTGTTTTACCTTTGCCCGAAAATCGGTGTAAATGAAAAAAAGCTGTTCCGTCCTGACGCTGTTTGTTGCTGCAATTTTGCCGGTATTTGCTTCTGTACAGGATAACTTGGTAAATAACACGAAAAACAATAAGCCCTTACTCCCTCAAACAGCGGTCAATGACGATCCTGAGGAGTTTCCGGTAGTTCCGATCATAATGTCTGGGCACGATTCCATATCATCCAACCTATCCAATCCCAAAGATACAATTGTTGCCGTACCTGACACAAATGATCTGCTTTTATTCATACAAAACTATGACATTAACATACATCAGGTTCGTCCTCGAGCTCCCCGAGTGTTCAAACCAAAAGAAGTATTGGAATTTCCCAAAATGAGCCCACTATTCATGCCCTTGGTCTTCAATGCTCAGCGACGTAATTATCAGTTGAATTCAAGAGGATTTGATGAACAGGAAAATTTTTTGAAAGCCAAATCCATGGATTCTTTGCGTATGGTCTTTCAATCAAACAGATACATTCGCAGGTTGGCTCAGAACATTCTTCAAAATGCTGAAATTGACCAGATTGGGCAAATTGAATACGATCAAAAGAATTTACCTCAACCTGAGAGGCTTGTCTATCAGCTTGACAGCAAGAAGCCACCGACGTGGATAAAACCGGTTGCCCCAGGTATCATCGCCAAAGCAGATACAAAGAACTTGCCGAGAACACCATTTAATCCATGGAGAAAATTCGGATATTCCAAATTTCAAGTGACACAGACCTTTGTATCACCAAACTGGTCAAAAGGAGGAGAAAGCAATATGGCGGGATTGGCTCAAATTTACCTGGAAGCGAACTATAGGGACTCCAAAAATGTTGCCTTTGATAATTCTTTGGATGCAAAGATTGGTCTGAATACAGTTTCAAACGATACACTTCGTAATCTTAATGTTAGCACCGATCAACTTCGAATTCTTTCCAAGTTGGGTATCCGCATGTATAACGATTGGTATTATACTGTTTCCGGGGAATTCACTACTCAATTCCTCAACAACTACAAAACAAATTCATGGACGATGAAATCTTCTCTGTTTTCGCCTGCCAAATTATTTATCGGCCTTGGAATTGATTACAAGAAAACGAATCGTAAAAAGGGGTATGATTTGTCTGTGTTGGTTTCTCCCTTGACAGTTAAGATGAATTATCTATATGATATTGATAATTTCAAACCATCCAACTATGGTATTGACGAAGGCAGGCATTTTGGCAAGGAATTGGGTAGTAAAATTGCAGCCAATCTTACTTGGGCCTTTTCAGAACAGGTTCAATGGACGTCGAAGTTTTACTACTATACAGACTTTACCTACGTCGATTCGGATTGGGAAAATTCATTGGACTTATCCTTAAATAGTAATTTCACCACTTCCTTATATATCCACTTAAAAGCGGATGACAGACTGGACCGTACTCCTGGAGAGCCACTCATACAAATGCAGGAGTTGTTTAGTTTCGGTATGATGTACCGCTGGTAATCAATTTGGAATGTATCTTTGAATGAGCCTGGAGAAATCTGGGCTTTTTTTGTAGTCCGAAATGAACATGTTTAAGCTATCCAAAAGAATCTTCTTGCCAGGCTTTACAGCCCAAGCTTGCAATTGATTGAAGCCAACAGGAGTTTCTACATCGATGTTTGGAAACTTTGTCCTGAAGGACTTGGCTACTTGCTTGTCACAAACAGCATAATCGATAAGACCGGCAGCAACTTGAGCAATCATACGTTCACTGTTGTAGCCCATCAACGTATGAATATAGATGGTATCACTAATTTCGGAAGCCAGATGGTGCAAGCGTTCCATATTAGCCTTATTTTCGCAAATGTAGAGGTGTTTTCCACTGAAATCCACTTGATTTCGAACCACTTTGTTCGGGCTACTATCGTTATTTTTCCGTTGAACCAGAACCAATTTGCTTTCAATGATGCTTTTGGAAAAAGTCACCTGGCTAAGCAAGTCTGTTACAATTGAAAGTGGTCCGGCGAGAATATCGCATTTATTGTCTTCCAGCATTTTAAGCCGATTGCTCAAGCTCGGTTCGCCCAAATAAATTAATCGGAGATGGTGCCTGTCAGCAAATGCCTTTGCCATTTCATAGTAGAAGCCGAACGTACTGTCTTTTCCTTGCTGAAAGCTGAACAAATCCCCTTCGCCACAAACTCTGATAACACCTTGTTTTTTGATACCTGGGAAATCACCAGCGACCCTGTTCGCTTCTCGAACGCCGAACCAAATGGCAAAAACAATCCAGAAGGCAAGGAATGCATACATCAGGAACAGAGCGGGGCGAAGGTGCTTGTCAATCATAAAAATTCCATGATAATCCAACTTTTATGATGGCCGGATTGAGTGGATAATGCGGTGCCGAGAAATAGTTCGGTTGAACAAAAAAGCGACTTAGATGGGAGTAAAGGATGAAAAAGCGCATTCGTTTCAGATGGAAATTGGCGTATGCATTCATAAAGGGATAATTCCCAATTTTCAATTCCTTTTGATTGTAGAATTGGCCGATGGCTGGCATATAGGCCTGTGCATAATAGGCAGTATTGTATCGGCAATCCAAGCCCAAATGGGAATGTAGCACTTTGGAAAGGGTGAACTTTAAGTATAGGTCGGATAAAACGGCTAAATCGGGGAGGGGCAGTACGTTCTGATTGCTCGAAAGCTGATAGACAGCCTCATTGTCCCAATTCAAAATGCCCGCTCCAAGGTGTTGTTTCAATTGAAGGGATATGACCTGAACGTTACCGGAATATTGGTCGGGAACCGCATTTGTGTTAAAATAGATCAGGTTGTTGAGATTCTCCACACCGGCATGAGCTTCAAATCCAAGGGCTGGTATGGATAGGTTTCCACGAATCAATGTTTTGTTTTCATTTTGAAATCGATTTCCCCAAATGAAATGGTTGGAAACGTAATTTTCCAAGAAATAATCGGGATGCTGATTTTTGATGGAGCCGTCGGCCGATAGACTGACCGGATGATTCCATAGCCTGAACGTTGTTTTTAGGTTGCCACTCAATTCAAAATCACCCAGTTTTTCTCCTAAAATGCAAATTTTAGCTAGTGCAGAGAAGTTTAGGAGTTCACCAGTATGTCTGGACAGTTCTCCACCTGCCCAAAGCAAACTTTCATCGTGATGAATATAAGGGTTGACGGATGGAATTGAATATGTGGAATTGCTTAAATTGGTGGCATTGGGTACCATCCGCATGTATCTTCTGAAATCGTGCTCAATAAATGCGGTCAGGCCGAATTTTGCCCATCTGTGGAACCCTTCGACCAAAGCCAGACCCAACGTGTTTCGAACCTCCAGAAGCGAACAGGTATCTGCTGTGTTCGAATCATCCAGATATGCCTTTCCATAAAAGGCCGAATTGGCTGTTGTCGAATGGTAACTTCGTTGTCCGAGATCCAAATAGAAGGTATGGATGAAGCTCGACACAGGAACAAAAGTATAAATGGTATCTACTTCAGCTGATGCCCCTTTCGCAGCGGTTTTCTTATCTTCCGTGCTGTCCCTTTTGATTATATCCATTCGGTCAAATCCCAAATGATACTTGTGGTTTAAAAAGAAATGGGTGTTTTTGAACAAACTTTTGGCATCCGTAAATTGAACAGGGATGTTGAGACTTTCGTATTCACTGAGTCCACCACTCATTTTCATCGGTTGAGTAATGTATTCATCATTCGTGATGCCGCCGTTTTCGAAATTTTCAAGGTTGTTGAACGACAGTTTCCAAAAGGCTTCATAGTGAGGACTTTGATAATTCCCAAAAATATTAGCGAGCTTGTCACGGGTGGAATTGTGATTGTAAAATCCTCTGGAATAAAGGATTTCATAATCAACACCAATATTGAGGTATTTATTTACGTTCACGGTGAAAAGAAACTTGAAGTTCTCTTCTTGTGAAGTTTCGTTCCCAAAGGTGGTCAAATAGCGAAGGTTGGTATAGGGAGTAGTCGTGTTGTAAAAATATTGTTCTTCGGGTGAGGTCAACCAGTTTTCATAGACCCTACCGAAAATGAACGGGGTTTTTTCAGTCCTGTCCAGATAAACTTTTGATTGAAAAGGTGAACCGAGGTTGGATAGGTATTGTGAACCGACGGTATTGCTTTTTTCAGGGAATGTAATGTTTTGAAAATGAAGTGGAAGCGTGTCCATTTCGGTAGCTGTTTTATCGCCTAGGAACGGATTCAGCCGCAGGGTACGAATTCTAGTGATGTAGATTTTCTCCTCTTTTTTGGACTGCTCCCCGGAACCGTCCTTTGTTCCGGTGTCATTTCCGACATTCATACCTGCCTGCTCCTCAGCACCCTGATCATTCTGACCTTTTGCCATGGGTCCGAAGCCGAGTACGACCAGTAAAAGGAACAAATGAAGGAATCTATGCATGATTAACAGACGCTTTTGCCTGCAAATATACAACCTTTGGGTGGAAATATCGGAAGAGGGCTTGTGAAAAGATGCAAATCGGACAGACCTTTGAAGCGCTTCTTTTGAAGTGTCTCCTTTTTTTTAGTAATTTTGACGGATAAACCCTGCTCCATGTCTCCGGAAACAGAAATTCAGCAACTTCGAATTGAACTGAATCGTGCCAACCACGATTATTACGTGCTTTCATCCCCTTCCTTGACGGATTTTGACTTTGATGTCAAATTGCGTCGATTGCAGGAGCTGGAGGACTTGCATCCTGAATATTGTGATGGGCATTCTCCTTCGCAACGAGTCGGGAGTGACATCAGTAAAGGGTTCAGCCAAGAAGTACATAAATACCCGATGCTCTCGCTTGGGAATACGTATTCAGAAGCAGAAGTAAGTGACTTTTACGATCGGACGCTCAAGGCATTGAATGAGCCGTTTCAGTTGGTGTGTGAGCTTAAATTCGACGGCGTTTCCATTTCCTTGACCTATGTCAACGGTCGACTCCAAAAGGCTTTGACGCGTGGTGACGGTGTGATGGGTGACAATGTGACCGAAAATGTAAAAACGATACGAAGCATTCCCTTGACACTCTTTGGCGCCGATTTTCCCGATGAATTCGAAATAAGGGGTGAAATTTTGATGCCTTGGGAGGTTTTTGACGGGTTGAATCGTGAACGCGAATTGCAGGAAGAAGCCTTGTTCGCAAATCCCAGAAATGCCGCATCTGGTACGCTGAAACTACAAAATTCCTCGATGGTTTCGGCTAGAAAACTGGATGCATACCTTTATCACATGCTCGGAAACGAACTTCCAACCGACGGACATTATGAAAATCTGCAAAAGGCCGCGTCCTGGGGTTTTCGAATTGCCAATTCCATGAAGATATGCAATAACTTGGAGGAGGTGTTTGAATTCGTACACCATTGGGACAAAGAACGCAAGACTCTGCCGGTAGCCACCGATGGCATCGTTATCAAGGTCAATTCGTTGAAACAGCAGAAAAACTTGGGTTTCACAGCGAAATCACCCCGATGGGCCATTGCCTATAAGTTCAAAGCGGAACAGGCATGCACACGATTGAATTCGGTGACTTTTCAAGTCGGTCGGACGGGTGCCGTCACACCGGTGGCCAACCTGGATCCGGTTCAGCTGTCTGGTACCGTCGTAAAGAGAGCTTCCTTACACAATGATGATGTGATTCAGTCGTTGGATCTGCACATTGGAGATATGGTCTTTGTTGAAAAGGGTGGTGAAATCATTCCGAAGATTGTTGATGTCGATTTGAATTCGCGTAATTCAGCGGGTGACAAGGTCCGTTTTATTCATAATTGTCCCGAATGTGGGACCGAGTTGAAGCGTTTCGAAGGCGAAGCCGCTCATTACTGCCCCAACCAAAACGATTGTCCACCGCAAATCAAAGCTAGGCTGGAGCATTTCATCCACCGGAAGGCCATGAACATAGACGGGCTTGGAACGGAAACGGTAGACGCACTCTATCAAGCCGGTAAAATCAACAAACCATCCGATTTGTATGCCTTGGATGGTTTTACACTGGCTAACATGGAGCGAATGGGTGAAAAGTCTGCCCGAAATATCTTACAAAGTCTTCGGGAATCAAAAAAAGTGCCATTTGAACGGGTGCTTTTTGCGCTCGGCATACGTTTTGTGGGCGAAACTGTGGCCAAAAAGCTGGCTCGTTCCTTGCATTCCATGGAAGTGATTGAGCAAGCAACAGCTGAGGAATTGATTCAAGTGGAGGAAGTGGGTGTTAAAATCGCTGAAAGTGTCGTGGCCTTTTTCTCCTCCGAAAAAAATCGCATGGAGGTGGAAGCTTTGAAAGATGCAGGTTTGCAAATGGCGATTTCAGCCGATAAAATCGCCGAAAAGGGAACAAAATTGGAAGGCTTGATCGTGGTTGTCAGTGGTACGTTCGCCCTGCATTCTAGGGATGAGTACAAGGAGATGATTGAAAACAACGGAGGAAAGAACTCAGGTTCGGTTTCAGCCAAGACCAGTTACATTCTGGCTGGCGAAAACATGGGCCCTGCAAAATTGGAAAAAGCGTCTGCACTTGGTGTCAAACTGATTACTGAGGATCAATTTCTTGAAATGTTAAACGCCTGAAAATTATGAAATTACTGTATTTTTTAGTAAATAAGATTCGGAAATTAACGAAGGATTTCAATCGGAAGAAATGTTTTCGGGAGTATGCCGACATTCATCGGGTGGTCATATTGTTCGATCTCGAACACGCCGAGGATGTGAAGGATCTGGCTAAATCACTGACTTTTGCCGGGAAAGAAGTCTATACCTATTCGTACAATCCCATAGCTAAGAATGAATTACCGGTCTTGCCTTCCAGCTTTACTGTTATTAATCGGAATCAACTGACTTTCACCGGTTTCCCCGATCAACAAATGATGGAGAGCTATAAATCCTTGGCACCAGACACCCTCATTGATTTGACTGTTCAGCCTCATCCCGTACTGCAATATTTGTCCCTGAAATCGGAAGCAAGCTATAGGGTTGGTTTCCTACGGGAGGAAAAAACCTTCGATGACTTGCTCTTGGAATACGATCCGGAGCAAAGTTTTGTTTTTTTGACCAGCCAATTGCATTTTTACATGAAGAGTATTCGCTCTAAGTAGTATTTTTAGTACTTTTGCATGCTCTTCGGAGCAACGTAAAAACCCGCCCAATCGCGAGATCTCATGATTAATAACAAACTGACTGGCATGGGAGTGGCATTGATCACTCCCTTTAAAGAAGACGAAAGTGTCGATTTTACCGCTCTTGGGCGTCTGGTGGACTACCAGATCAAGAGTGGAATCGATTACCTTGTTGTGTTGGGAACCACAGCCGAAACGGCAACCTTGACCGAGGACGAAAAAAAACAGGTCACCGACTACATCATCAATCGAGTCAAGAAGCGGGTGCCCATTGTTTTGGGTGTGGGTGGAAATTGCACGCGCGCACTGGTTGAGGAACTTCAAACCAAAGATTTCACTGGTGTAGATGCCATCCTTTCGGTAACACCTTATTACAATAAACCCTCTCAAGAAGGTATTTATCAGCATTACAAAGCTTTGGCTGAAGCGACGATGTTACCCATAGTGTTGTATAATGTTCCCGGACGTACCGGTGTGAACATGTCTTGTGAGACGACGCTTCGTTTGGCTAGGGATTTTGAAAACATTGTAGCCGTAAAGGAGGCTTCGGGGAATATTTCCCAAATGGACGAAATCATCAAGAACAAACCCAAGGATTTTATGGTCATTTCGGGTGATGACGGCATCACATTTCCATTGATAACATTGGGAGCTGTAGGTGTTATATCCGTAATTGGCAATGCCTTTCCCAAGGAATTCAGCCGTATGGTACGTTTGGCGCTCCAAGGCGATTACAAGAATGCGTTGGAAATCCATCATAGCTTTACCGAATTGTTCAATCTTCTTTTTGTGGACGGCAATCCTGCTGGCGTAAAGTGTATGCTGAATGCAATGGGATTCATCGAAAATAAATTGCGTTTGCCACTCGTTCCAACCCGTATAACCACCTACGAGCAGATTCGCAAAGTGTTGGCGGATCTTAATGTAAAGTATTAAAGACTAGTATAATGAATATTTCCTACAACTGGCTCAAGGAGTTTCTGAATTTTAATCTGACACCCGAAGAAACTGCGAAAGCGCTCACTTCCATTGGCCTTGAAAATGGACCATACGAGGAAGTTGAAACAATTAAAGGTGGCTTGGAGGGTCTGTTTATCGGCGAAGTGCTTACCTGTGCCGAACACCCTGATTCTGACCATTTGCATCTTACAACGGTGAACGTAGGACGGGAAGAAACGCTGAAAATTGTCTGTGGCGCACCCAATGTAGCTGCCGGTCAGAAAGTGGTGGTTGCTGTCGTTGGAACCAAACTTTACGACGGCGAAGAATGTTTTACGATTAAAAAATCCAAAATAAGAGGGCAGGAGTCGTTCGGCATGATTTGTGCCGAGGATGAAATTGGAATCGGTGCCAATCACGATGGAATCATTGTTTTGCCTGTTGATGCTCCCGTTGGTATGCCTGCCAAGGACTACTTCGGAGTAACCAGCGAATACATACTGGAAGTTGACATAACACCCAATCGAGTGGATGCCTCTTCACACTTCGGGGTTGCACGCGATTTGGCAGCATTCCTAAAGCAGTCAGATCCCGCCATTGAGCTAAAAAGGCAATCAGTAGATAGTTTTAAATCAGACTCTAATGACTTTAAAGTTGAAGTTGTTGTTGAGAATACGGAAGCATGTCCTCGGTATGCGGGTGTGACCGTTTCGGGCATCAAGGTAGCAGAATCGCCCAAGTGGTTGCAGGACAGATTACGCCTGATAGGGGTGCGTCCCATCAACAACGTGGTCGACATCACCAACTACTTGCTGCATGAAACTGGACAACCATTGCATGCTTTTGACGGTGATAAAATCCAAGGCAATACCATTCGGGTTCGTACTACGCCAGAAGGAACGCCTTTCAAAACATTGGACGAAGTGGAGCGCAAGCTTTCAGCCAACGACTTGATGATTTGCGATGCTGAAAAGCCGATGTGTATCGGTGGAGTCTTTGGTGGTGCGGATTCAGGTGTTTCAGAATCAACCACGCGCATTTTTATAGAAAGCGCTTATTTTCACCCAGTCTGGATTCGCAAGACGGCTCGTCGACACGGTATGAATACGGATGCTTCTTTTCGCTTTGAACGCGGTGTCGATCCCAACAATACGGTTTATGTTCTGAAACGTGCCGCCTTGATGGTCAAGGAATTGTGCGGAGGAACCATTTCAAGCGAGGTCGTGGACATATACCCGAAACCAATTGAAGACTTTCATGTTTCATTGAGTCTTCAAAAAACAAACGCACTGATTGGTAAGGCTTTGGAACCTGCTCAGGTTAAATCCATCTTGAAGGCATTGGACATTGAAATCTTGTCTGAAAACGGCGACCTGCTGGAATTGAGTGTTCCTGCTTATCGCGTTGATGTACAACGTGATGTGGATGTCATTGAAGACATACTCCGAATCTATGGGTACAACAATGTTGAATTCAGCGACTCTCTGAAATCGAACATTTCCTACTCTGTAAAGCCTGACAGCCACAAACTTCAAAACTTGATCGCGGAACAACTTACAGCCTCTGGCTTTAATGAAATATTGAACAATTCCCTGACTTCCTCTGCCTACTACACGGACCTGAAGAGCTTCCCAACGGAAGAAACAGTGCTGATGCTCAATCCCTTGAGCTCGGATTTGAATGGCATGCGCCAGACCTTGTTGTTTGGCGGTTTGGAAAGCATCGCCTACAATCGCAACCGTCGAAAACAGGACCTCAAGTTCTACGAATATGGCAATTGTTACCATTTCAACGCTGAAAACCGAACCGAAGAGAACCGTTTGTCTCCTTACAGCGAAGAATACCATTTGGGCCTTTGGATTACCGGTAACAAAACGGCACAGACCTGGATTCACAGTGAGGAAAAGACATCATTCTATGAGTTGAAGGCTTATGTGGAAAATATTCTGGCACGTTTGGGTGTAGAGCGAAATGTCATCATTATAGAAGAAGGGGCAGATGATGTTTTCGCAAAAAACATGATCTTCAGTACTCGGGGAGGCAAATTGCTTGCCAAACTGGGAAGCATTCAATCAGGACTTCTTAAGAAATTTGACATTGATACCGATGTGTTCTATGCAGACATTCTTTGGAAAACATTGTTGGACCAGACTAAAAAAGCGAAAGTAAGCTATACGGAACTTTCCAAATATCCGGAAGTTCGTCGTGATTTGGCTCTTTTGATAGACAAGACGGTCCGTTTTGCCGACATTGAAAAGATTGCTTTGAGCACCGAAAAGAAATTGTTGAAGCAAGTGTCACTTTTTGACGTTTACGAAGGCAAAAACCTGCCACAAGGCAAGAAGTCTTACGCGGTGAGCTTCACTCTTCAGGACGAAACACAAACCCTGAACGACAAGCTTATCGAAGGCATCATGAATAAACTCATCAAGAACTTTGAAATACAGCTGGGAGCCAGTCTGCGTTAATCGGATTTTATAATTTATAATTGGTATGGGAAGAGCGTTTGAATATCGCAAAGCACGTAAAATGAAGCGTTGGGGCAACATGGCCCGCGTTTTTACAAAAATCGGTAAAGAAATATCCATTTGTGTCAAATCCTCAGGACCAGATCCGGATTCAAATCCGCGCCTTCGTGTCTTGATGCAGAATGCCAAGGCTGCCAACATGCCTAAGGAAAATGTGGAAAGAGCCATCAAAAAAGCCGTATCCAAAGATTTCGGCGATTATAAAGATATGGTATATGAAGGTTATGGCCCGTTTGGTATCGCTATTTTGATTGAAACTCAGACAGATAACACAACTCGCACAGTTGCCAATGTACGCAGTTACCTAAATCGTCACGGCGGTTCTCTAGGCACTTCAGGCAGTCTTTCCTTTATTTTCGACCGCAAATCCGTATTCAAAGTTGTTCCGAAAGAAGGCGTCGATGTGGAAGAACTGGAACTCGACATCATCGATTACGGTGCAGAGGAACTCGAAATGGACGAAAACGAAATCGTCATTTACGGACAACCGGAAGATTTCTCCCGTATTCAGAGTTATCTGGAAGAAAACGGTTATGAAATCGTATCGGCTGAGTTCGAGCGGTTCCCCAACGATGTCAAGGATGTGACCGAAGAACAACGCGCCACCTTAGACAAACTTATTGAAAAGTTGGAAGATGATGAAGATGTTTCTGCTGTCTATCACAACATGACTCCTACTCTAGAAGAGGAAGAATAGTGGTTACAATGCTTCGGCCACCACAAAAGTACTGCCGCCCACGAACACCAAGTCGTTCGGGCGGCATTCTTTTTTTGCAGCATTCAGTGCTTCAGCAACTGTGGGATACGTGGATCCTCTCAATCCGAATTGACTGGCCAATAAGGCGAGTTCATTTTCGTGCAAGGCTCTTGGAATGCTGGCTTTGGTGAAGTAATAGACAGCATCTTTGGGTAGAAGCTTAAGAACCCCGCTCACGTCCTTGTCGTTGACCATTCCAACCACAAAATGCAGGATTTCATGAGGCGTTTGCCTCAGTTGTTCCGCTACAAACTGAATGCCTGCTACATTGTGCCCTGTATCGCAAATGACATGAGGATGCTTGCTCAACGTTTCCCAACGACCCCTTAAACCAGTGTTTGAAAGCACATTGCTGAAGCCATTATAAACAGCATCATCCTTGATGGAGTAGTTCTTTTCACGAAGGCGTTCCACCAACGATAGTGTGGTTGCAGCGTTCTCCATCTGATAAATGCCGCTAAGTGCACAGGGGATATCATTATATAAATGAATCCCTCCTTCGCAATTTATCAAGGTGTTGTTGTCCAAATCTTTACCCAGTTTTGTAGGGAATTCTACCGAAGCCCAAAAAAGAGGTGCCTCCACTGCCTTACCTTGTGTTTCAAACACGTCCTTGACCACCCCTTGAGCCTTTCCTATCACAACAGGAACGCCTTTTTTCATGATTCCTGCCTTTTCAAATGCAATTTTTTCTAGGGAGTCGCCCAGCAATGCCATGTGATCGAAACTGATGTTGGTGATGACGGAAACGTGGGGGTGAATGATGTTGGTACTGTCCAATCGGCCACCAAGTCCAACCTCGATGACGGCTATATCCACCTGTTCTTCGGCAAACCACTGGAAGGCCAATTCGGTAGTCAATTCAAAAAAGGAAGGTTCCACAACCGAGCAATTTCTACGAAAATAGCATACAAAATCGATGACTCGTTGTTCAGGTATCATTTGACCGTTTACACGAATCCGCTCCCTGAAATCCTTGAGGTGGGGTGATGTGTACAGCCCCGTTTTGTATCCAGCCTCCTGTAAAATGGAGGCAATCAGGTTTGAAACGGAACCTTTACCGTTGGTTCCGCCAACGTGAATGGTGTTGTACCGTTTGTGTGGCGATCCACACCAAGCATCCAACGCCTCAATGTTTTGCAAACCTGGTTTATACGCTGCAGATCCGTTTTGTTGAAAAAACGGTATCTGATTGAACAGGAAATCCAAGGTGTCAGGATAATTCATATAAATGTGCTACGGATATTCGTTAAACAAAGATACGTAAAAACGGAAAAAATCTGTACTTTTAAGGCTTCTAAAAACTGCAATGCAACTACCATTCATAGGCGAAGCTGTCGCCCTTTCCGTTTCTGTGTGCTGGGCTGCCAGCTCTTCCTCGTTCGAGGTTGCCAGCCGCAAGGTCGGTTCACTGGAAGTCAACATCATCCGATTGTTGATTGCTTTTGGTATGTTGGGCATTTACGGATTGATTGCCCGGGGTTCCTTTTTTCCCACAGGTGCAGGTCCACAACAATGGCTTTGGTTATCGGTATCGGGTCTCATCGGGTTTTTTCTGGGAGATTTGATGCTATTCAAATCCTTGACGGTCATCGGTGCACGTTTGTCCATGTTGGTCATGACCTTCTCACCAGCCTTAACCGCACTCATCGGATTCGCAATTCTTGGTGAGAAGCTCAAAATAACCCATGTTCTTGGAATCATGCTCATCATCGGTGGTATTTTAATGGCTTTTCTAAGTCACAATCGAGAAATGATTGGTATGAAGGTCACCTTCAAGGGCCTTTTGCTAGCCTTGGGTGGAGCCTTAGGACAAGCTTGCGGCTTGGTCTTCAGTAAAAAGGGAGTAGGGGATTATGATCCATTTGCTGCCACCCAAATCCGAATCATCACCGGCTTTGTCTTTTTTGCCTTACTCATTACTGTTTTGCGCCGTTGGCCTTCCTTGATAAAAGCAACTAAGGACGGTGGTTCCATGAAATTCATCACGATTGGTTCATTTTTTGGACCCGGTTTGGGTGTCGGATTATCGATGATGGCTATTACCATGACCGAAACGGGTATTGCATCGGCACTGATGTCACTGACGCCCATTGTACTCATCGTTCCAGCACTGGTCAAAGGTCGTAAGTTAGCCCTGCTCGAATTGTTGGGTGCATTTGTTTCGGTCGGTGGTGTTTTGATGTTGTTTTTACTATAAACTTGTACTCGTATGAAAAAGTACTTCGTTATCTTTCTTCTGGGGCTGATGGTTTTTCCAGCCTGTAAATCCAATCTGGAGGCGTATAATAAGGCGTATCAGAAATTAAAGGAAAAAGAAGAGGCTCAAGTGAACACTAGGGCTAAAACCACCATGACAGTCCATTTGGATAGTACTTCAAACGATTCTTCCGTTGTTTACCGTACAGAAAACCTGACGCTAATGCTTGGAAATGAAAAGCAATTCCAGGATTACAATGTTGTAGCTAAGACCTTCATCAATAGGACCAATGCCCGAGGTTTCTTCGAGCAGATGAAGGAAGACAAATACCCTGCCTTGCTCGTACAGAATCAAGATCAGTTGTATCGTATCATTGTGGCATCATTTTCCACACCCGAACAAGCTGAAAGAAGAAAAGTTGAATTGAAGGATAAATTTCCCGAAATAAGTATTGTTTTTAGGAAGAACTGACGATTTCGCCGAATTCTTCCAGATGCTCGTCTACATAACGGGCTATGATATCGGTGCATTCTTCCTCGATTTCGAAGAAACGTTCCTCTAGGTCGTCAAAGACTTCAAATTCTTCGTACATGGCTGTGAATTCCTCTTCGGTGGTTTCACGTTCCAGCTCCTCTTGGTGCCTATCGTAAACCTCTCTTGCTTTATAGACCATTTTTGACAGTTCGTCAGCACCAAACGTTTTCAGGGCTTTGGCAAATGGGTTTCTGAAAATGTAGCTGCCATAGCCGTTTTGGATCAAGGATATAAAACCACCTTGCATGACTTCTTCCCGAAAATAATGGTAGGCCAGCAAGCTGTGTTGCATCCCATTGAGCAGGGACATGGTCGTTGCATTCAAAAGGCCACCTGTAGCTTCGAGGTAGGCGTCTGTAAATACAGCCAGAAAGGCATCCATGTCTAGACTGGCGGCTTTTTGAAGATTGTTTTCCTGAATTTTGATGCTCATAATGCTTGCTTTTGGGACAAAGGTATAAAAACCTCCACTTCAAGCAAGAAGAAGGCACGAAAAAGACTACCTTTGCACGCTCAATTGTATTCATGGACAAATTACGCTTTTTAAGTCTTGGCAGCGGTAGCAGTGGAAACTGTTATTACTTCGGAAACGCTCTGCAAGGCATTCTCATCGATGCAGGAATTGGCTCGAGGACCATCCGCAAGGAGCTTCGACAGATTGGCGTCGATTTCAGTCAGATTCTCGGCATTTTCATCACTCACGACCATCACGACCACATCAAGTCCGTAGGGACGCTGGGCGAAAAGTTCAACATACCTGTTTATGCTACAGCCAAAACCCACAACGGTATGGATCACAGCTATGGAATGACGCAGAAACTGAGCACAAGCCGAAAATACCTTGAAAACAACGTTGAATTCGAAATCGGAGAATTCAAGATCCTTTCCTTTCCCGTTTCACACGATGGAACAGATAATGCCGGATTTTTCATTCGATACCGGGAGCACGGCATTTTGGTAGCCACTGACTTAGGTTTTGTGAATGATTCGTTGAAGGAGTACATCGCAAAAGCCAATATTGCCATTGTAGAAGCAAATTACGATCATGAAATGTTGCAGGGTGGTCGCTATCCATATTATCTGAAGGAACGCATTCTAAGCGATACAGGGCATTTGAGCAATCACGATGCAGGTGCATTTTTGGCTGAACACTGGCATTCGAAACTGAAACATATTTATTTATGTCACCTCAGCAACGACAACAACCATCCGGAATTGGCCAAAAAAACGATCGAAGCCTACTTCGACAGCAAGGGCATACAACCTGGTGTAGACGTAGCGATCATGCCCCTCAAACGCAGTCTGTCTGAATTGGTCGTATTTGAGCACTAAAAAAGTACAGGGGGCACTTGTCCAACCCGAAAATATCCCTATCTTTGCACCCGCAAAACACAAAAAAGGGTACCTTGGCCGAGTGGCTAGGCACCGGTCTGCAAAACCGATTACGGCGGTTCGAATCCGCCAGGTACCTCTGAATAGCAAATCCCAACAGATGAAAGTCTGTTGGGATTTCGTCATTTATATGATAATCAAGTGTTTGTTTCGATCCGAGAACAATGTCAGAAAAGTAAAAATGTAGACCGGTTGTAGATCGGTGCCTTTTTTTGATACGATTGTAGACCACCATGAGCACCATAAAGACATACTTGAGATACCACACTAAGGAAGCCCAAGCCGGGGTGGTTTTGGTAAGCTTCTATGTGAATAGGGATAAGGTCAATTTCACGACAAGGATTTCCGTAAAAAAAACGGACTGGAACGAAAAAAAATCTTTGGTAGGTTCTGGAGATAAGCAGGCTTCCGACAAGAACCTGATTATTGAGAACATTCATTCCAGGATAAACGCCGTATTTGTCAAGTACAGACTTAGAAATCGCATACTTACGAAAGATGCCTTCATACGTGCCTATAACCGGCCAGACGATTTTGAAACCTTTTATACCTTCGTTGATCAATATAAAAAGCGATCCGGGAACATGAACGAATTATCGACCATGTCGGTACATGCCACGGTGATCAAGAAGGTTAAGGAGTTCGCGCCAGACCTGCATTTTGTCGATATCAAGCATGATTTTTAGATAGGCTTTATGCTCACCTTAGGAAGACTCTGAAGAACAATGAGAATACTGCTTACAAAAATATGACCACCTTCAGAAAATACACCCGTGCTGCATGGAATGCCGGTTATATGGATGAGAATGTATTCAAGGATTGGCACATCAAAAGGGAGTACGAGGGAAAACTATACTGAACTTTGTTGCAACCTCAGATAAAAAAAGTTTTGATTGTAGTCAGTAGACCAAGGTAAAAACACACACCTAATAATTGATGTTTCCTTTTTGTTATAATTTATTAAGTCATTGCGTTGTAATTGTGACTTTTGAAGGTCTTATTCTATTATAGAACGTCACAACTCCAATTATCTCACTATGATTTGATGCACTTTCAAGTTCAAGCTTGTTGAACTCTTTTTCAATATAGTTGTTTCTCTTTGAGTTATGGACGAGAATAACGACAAAATATGTTACAAAAGAAAAATACGGAATGTAAAACGAATTGTTAATAAATATGCGATATACAAAATCGATATCAATATTGGAAAAGCAATATACTAAGTCTTTCAAATATTTATCAGTCAATTCAGAAAGACAGAGAGTAACAAAAGCAAAAATAAATGAATACTTAACCCCCAATAACTTAAAGAGTGTATTTGAAAGCGTTTTCTTGTGATCTAACTTTTTATTTTGTTTCTCAATTTCAACATTCGATTTGTTTGAAGTATCTGATAATTTATCAATTTTTGAAAGCAATATATATTTATAATATATTTTACCTATGAAAAAAAATATTATTCCAATTAAAGTGAATAAAGTGAAAATCGTATAAAACGAAGGGTTGAAATTGTAAATATTAATAAATAAATAGATTAATGAAATTACTCCTAAGTAAGTGCAAATGCCAGACATGAATTTTGGAGTGCATTTATCTATAATATGCTTCTCGATGTTTGATTTAGTAACGACAATTCTTGATTCAAATGCGTTAAGACGATTTATAAATTCATTTGTAGCATCTTTGTAATCGCTGCCGGCATTTTTATTTATTTCTTCCAAGCTTTTCTTATCAAGAAAAACACTAGAATTAAGTTTTTCTGATTTATTAGCAATATTATTTGAAGTCGGCAAAACTAAATCCTCAATTACAGTACCAAATTTTGATGATTTAAACGCGGCAACACATGCTAAATTTAACGCAACAGCTAATTGGAAGACAGTATTGGTGTCATTTACTTGCAAAGTAAACATAGTAAATTAAAGCTGATGTAGAGTTGCGTCCTGAAAATTGCTGTCAAATGCAGCAATACACCTTTCTGTGAAGCTGGCATCATTGAAATTGCAGAATGCCTTTCTTGCAAAAGTGTCATATTCAAGCCTATACATATGATCGTCCCCTAAGCAAAAATGAATAGGCCTAGGCGTTTGTGGATCTTCGCCATATCCTGTCATCATAGCTTTTTTACGCGTGCCCTTTACTGTTACATTTTCTTTGTAATTTGAGAGGGCTGAAAACAAAGACGATTTGTTTATGGATTCTCCAATATTTTCATCAAAATAGCGATCCAAAAGAATCTCGACTTTTCCTTTTCTTGTAATGATAAAATTGAGCAACGAATTTATATAGATTTCTTTGTCCGCCACACCTTTACTCGTTAGAGATCCAGCCAATATCCGGATTTTATTTTGGGCATTGTTAAAAATGTTTACCGTAATAATTCGAGCATGATCCTCTCCAGAATTATAAATTACATGATTGGTTTTGTTTCTTGCAAAGACTTCAACGGCGCTTTCATACGCTATTAAATCATTTTCTAGTTCCATGTTGGCATTGCTGTTGTTAGAATCTTAACGAATGTTCTCTCACAAATTTTTCAAAAGAATGTGCAAATAAACATATAATCCTCCAATTTTATTCTTAATGCATCCTTGTTTATTCTTAAGATTGTCTTATTTCGTGGCTTTTCAAATAATTTTATGTTGTAAAACATGTTTTTACTAGCTTTCTAACAATATTTAAACTGCCCAAGTCATACTTCCTTAATATATAATGTAAAAAGCTACACTTTAGTATGACACATCTGCCGGCAGAATACAGAAGAGCTCCACTGGAGTGCTCCATCTATTTATACGAGGGTGGATTGAATACTTCAAACTGGCTGATATGCAAACTCGGTTGAAACAATTTGACAAGTGGCTGCGCCGCAGGCTTCGCATGTGTATATGGAAATCATGGAAAAGAATAAAGACGCACCTTCGGAATTTGGTTCGTTGTGGCATCGTCAAAGCTCGTGCTCTACCTTATGCAAATGCACGTCAGGGTTACTGGCGTATAGCAGGGTATCCGATGCTGAATAAAGCTATCTGTATTGATAGTCTAGGTAAAGCGGGTTATCCACGCTTGATGGACTTTTACCGCAAGGTTGCATCGTAAATAAGGAACCGCCGTATACCGAACTCTACGTACGGTGGTGTGAGAGGTCGGAAAGTAAAATATGAGGAAAACCTATTTTATTTTCCTCCTACTCGATCCTATCTTTTTCTACGCCTATAGGACCCTGCAACACGACAAACTTTGTACCTTTGCACGATTAAAAAGTGAGTTTTTATGAAAAAATTGCGATACGGTGTCATCGGTACAGGCGGCATCGGTGGTTTTTACGGCGGAATGTTGGCCCATTCTGGGCAGGAAGTGCATTTCCTTTTTCACAGTGATTATGACTTTGTACGGGAAAATGGATTGAGGGTAGATACGATAATGGGAGATTTTATTCTGAAAGACATCCACGCTTACCAACGTACCCAAGACATGCCCGTTTGTGACGTCGTGTTGGTCGGATTGAAAACCACTTCCAACGACTTGCTTAAAACCTTATTGCCACCACTCATCGGACCCCAAACAACGGTTGTGCTCATTCAAAACGGATTGGGCATTGAAGAAAAATTGGCTGCTGATTTTCCGGATATTTCCATTGCCGGCGGGTTGGGTTTCATTTGTTCCAGTAAGATCGGGCCAGGACACATAGTCCATGCAGAGCATGCCAGGATTACTTTAGGTTCCTATCAAGGTGACAATCAGAAAGTTCTGCTTCAGGTGTGTGCCGATTTTGAAGCGGCGCGCGTACCATCCGAATACTCAGACAATTTGTTGACTTCCCGTTGGAAAAAATTGGTTTGGAATGTTCCGTACAATGGCCTTACGGTAGTCATGAATGCGTTGACTTCCGATTTGATGGCCGATCCATCCATGCATCGGCTTTGCAGGGACTTGATGCTCGAAATTATAGGGGCAGCCAAAGCCAATGGTATCATCATCAGCTCCAAATTCGCCCAAGTCATGCTGGACTACACACTCGACATGAAGCCATACGCACCCAGCATGCGACTCGATTTCGACTTTAAGCGCCCTATGGAGATCGATGCCATTTATTCAGCACCTTTGGCAGCAGCCGAAAAAGTTGGTTTTGACATGCCTAAAGTTCGAATGCTAGAGCAACAGCTACGCTTTATTCAGGGTATGTACCTATAATAGAATGAAGCGGATCAGTAAAAACATACTGTTCACAGGTCTGACCAGTTTTCTGACAGATACGTCAGTTAAAATGGTGTATTCGGTCATGCCCATGTTTCTGATGTCCATTGGTGCTTCAAAAACCAGCCTGGCTCTTATCGAAGGTATAGCAGAAAGCACTGCCGCACTGGTTAAAACCTTTTCAGGGTTCTGGAGCGATAAAATTGGCAAGAACAAACCATTCATGCTCATCGGCTACGGTTTGTCTTCCCTCATCATGCCGTTGTATGCCCTCGTGATAAGTCCAATTCAAGTGCTGTACTTACGTTTTGCCGAACGAGTGGGGAAGGGTATCCGCACTGCACCAAGAGACAGCCTGATTGCCGGTTCGGTCACAAACGGTGAAACGGGAACTGCCTTTGGTGTGCAGAAAGCCATGGACAATATGGGTGCCATTTTGGGACCAATTCTTGCTTTTGTACTTTTGATGATGGTGCCGAACAATTACCGAATCATTTTCTTCTTTGCCGGCATACCATCCTTATTCGGGATTCTTACGTTGCTTTTCGGAGTCAAGGAAGCCAAAAAAGAAAGAAACATACCCATCGATTGGAGTGGGCTGAAATCCTTTCCCAAAAGGTATTACGCATTCTTAGCCGTTATTTTTGTTTTTACGTTAGGAAATTCCACCGATGCCTTGTTGTTGGTCAAAGCCAATGAGATAGGAGTAAAAGTAGTTTTCATACCGTTGGTTTACCTCATCACCAGTGTTGTATCCGTTGCCTTGGCTGTACCCATGGGCATATTGTCCGATAAAGTAGGCAAAGAGAAAATGCTGGCTGTCGGTTACTTGATATACGCCGTTGTCTATTTTGGTTTTGGCAAGTTTTCCGATGTAAGAGCCATCACAAGCCTTTTTGCCCTCTATGGACTTTATTCAGCCATGACAGACGGAACTCAAAAAGCGTTTGTTGCCGATTTAGTGGATTCGGACAAGAAAGGAACAGGATTGGGTATTTACAATGCATTGATAGGCTTGACGCTACTGCCAGCCAGTTTATTGGCAGGCATGCTCTATGACAAGGTCAATGCGAATGTGCCCTTTTATTTTGGTGGGGTTATGTCGCTGTTGGCAGCGCTCATGCTTTTTGTGTTGATTATCACCGATAAACGGCGACATGAAACTAGTTGACAGGTATTGCAGAAGCCCCTTCGCTGAATTTGGAGCTACTAATAATTGTCGCTGAACCCTTGTAATACAACAGACTTCCACCTTTGGCATCAACTGCAAGAATCTTATCTGTTACCGTTGTGTATGCTTTAGAGCCACCCATGAAAATCTGAAGAATCAGATTGGGGGAGCTTAGGTTATAGGCATTCATTATGCTACCCGATTCAGAAAGAAGGCGCGTTTCTTTGGCAGTACCACTTAGAATTGCCTCGGAGCTGTCTGAAAGTTCTACCCAAAGATTGCCACCACCCATTGAAATGCCTGATTGGAAGGAGCTTTTGCCCGAAAGCATGATTTTGAGATTCCCACCTAGACCCCACAATGAAAAGTCACAGGTGCCGATGGAACCGTTTTCTCCCTGAATGGCATACAGTGTCTGAGCAGTTTGAATTTTCGCCTTGACAGTGGTTCGATTCCATTTGACATTGCTGTCCTCTTTCCTTTTTATGTAGATGATGTCACCCACTTGTTTGATCGAAATCTCTGCTTGAACGTTGTCATCCGTTTCAATCACTACCTTGTCCGAATCGGAAGGCGTTATGGTATATTGAATGCCATCCGATACGTTGACTTGATAATAGTCTTGGTAAAAAGTATAGGCTTTGCGGTTGATATTGCCCGAAGGTGTGATGTCTTCCTGCTGGCAGGAAACCAAAAGAGCGGCGATTGCAGGCAAAATTCTTAAAATATGCTTCATATCTCGGATTTTTGTTAATGTTTCCATTATTAACGAACAAAGGACATCTTCGGTGGAAGATATCCTCTGTTTTCAAAGCGCGGAAGAAGGGGGATTCGAACCCCCGGTACCCTTACGAGTACGTCAGTTTAGCAAACTGGTGGTTTCAGCCACTCACCCATCCTTCCGGAGCGCAGCTAATTCGCGTTTTGCGGTGCAAAGATAGAAAAGTCTTTTTACTCACCAAACTTTCCCTCATGATTTATTTGGAAAAAAACAGCTACTTTTGGAGTATAAAACAATGCATTCATGAAACTCAAAACCAAAGGCCCTTTATTTTGGGTCGTTCTCGCAATCGGCCTATTCATCGTAGGTTGGCTCTATGTCATGCTGCTCAAGTCTCCTTGCGACCTCCAGGAAACAGCCTACTTGAACGTCTATCCGGGTGATACTCAGGAGAAGGTAATGCAACAGCTTCAAAAAGTAGGGAAGGCACATTCCACCAAACAACTTGAATTCCTATTGAACCTTGTTGATTACAAAGCTAATGTAAAACCAGGACAATACGCATTAAAACCTGGCATAACACCATTTCGTATCGTCCGAGTACTTCGTTCAGGCCTTCAGACCCCCGTCAAACTTACCTTCAACAACATACGGACTGTCGAAGATTTGGCTGGTCGTTTGTCCACTCAGTTGATGTCCGACTCCTTGACGTTGCTGACTTGTTTTCGCGACACTGCCTGGCGCGATTCTCTCCAATTGACTGAGCAGAATTACATGTGTATTTTTATTCCAGATACCTATGAGGTTTGGTGGAACATCAGTCCTGAAAAGCTGCGTGGCAAATTTGTCAAAGCCTGGAAGTACTTCTGGGACGAAAATCGGTTGAAAGAAGCAGCAAAGATCGGTTTGACTCAGGCGCAAGTATCAACGCTGGCTTCCATCGTGGAAGAGGAAACCAAACAATCGGACGAAATGCCCAAAGTCGCTGGCTTATATTTGAACAGGATGCGCATCGATATGCCACTTCAGGCAGACCCAACGGTTAAATTCGCCGTTGGAGATTTTACTATCAAACGCATTCTGAGGGAGCACACCCTCATCAATTCACCGTACAATACCTATAAAGTTATTGGTCTCCCACCTGGTCCCATTCGGCTCCCCTCCATCAAGGCACTTGATGCTACTTTGCAGCCCAATCGCCATTCCTACATATATATGTGTGCCAAAGAAGATTTCTCAGGATATCATGCTTTTGCTACTACTTATGAGCAACACGAGGCCAATGCTGTGAAATATAGGATGGTGCTGAACAAGCGCGGAATCATGCGATAATTGTCTATATTTACTTTTTTGAATTGAATTTCTATATGGAGAAAATGCTTTTACTGGGAGATGAGGCTATCGCTCAAGCAGCGATGGATGCTGGTCTTTCAGGTGTTTATGCTTATCCGGGAACACCTTCCACGGAGATTACGGAATACATTCAAGCCTCACCCAAATCTGGAACGGATAACATCCACTGCAAATGGTCGGCCAATGAAAAAACAGCGATGGAAGCGGCATTAGGCATGTCTTTTGCCGGAAAGCGTGCCTTGGTTTGTATGAAACATGTCGGAGTCAATGTTGCTGCCGACGCATTTATGAACGCAGCAGTCACCGGTATTGTCGGAGGCCTGGTTTTTGTCGCCGCAGATGATCCTTCCATGCATTCCTCCCAAAATGAACAGGATTCCCGTTTTTTCGGGCAATTTGCACTAATTCCAATATTGGAGCCTTCCAACCAACAGGAAGCCTATGATATGGTTTACGAAGGATTTGAATTGTCGGAACGTTGTGGAGTACCTGTCATGCTTCGGATCACAACTCGACTGGCACATTCTCGATCTGGGGTGAAACGTCGTCCGGAGTTGCCCCAAAACGACCTCCATTTCTCTGAAAATCCCCGCCAATTTGTATTGTTGCCCGCAAACGCCAGGGTTCAGTATCAGAAATTGCTGGCGGCGCAAAAGGACTTTCTGAGGTATTCTGAGGAATCCACGTACAATAGCTATTTTGATGCTTCGGACAAAACCAGAGGAGTAGTTGCCAGTGGCATCGCCTATAACTACTTGATGGAAAACTATCCTCAGGGTTGTCCATTCCCCGTTTTGAAAGTAGGGCAGTATCCGCTCCCCGAAAATATCCTTTATAAAATGGCGGAAGAATGCAAAGAGCTGGTTGTTTTGGAAGAAGGTTATCCTATGATAGAAGATGTGTTGAAAGGCGTGCTCGGAATCGGCCTCAAGGTACGCGGTCGAAAGGATGGATTTCTGCCCCGTGCAGGGGAATTCAATCCCGACATCGTAGGTAAGGCGTTCGGTTTTGACATACCCGAAAACCGACCTGTGCCAGAGGTCGTAAAAATGCGTCCACCCTCCCTTTGTGTGGGCTGTGGACACCGGGACATGTACGAGGCATTGAACGAAGCGGTCGCCTCCAAAGCCAATGAATCCAAGGTGTTCAGCGATATTGGCTGTTATACGCTGGGGTATCTTCCGCCTTTCCAAGCAATCGATACTTGTGTGGACATGGGTGCCTCCATCACAATGGCGAAGGGGGCTGCCGATGCTGGGCTGAAGTATCCCGTCGCAGTAATCGGAGACTCAACATTTACCCATTCAGGCATGACATCGCTTTTGGATGCCGTCAATGAGAACTCACCCATCACGGTCATTATTTCCGACAATGAAACAACTGGTATGACGGGTGGTCAAACATCATCGGGTACCGGGAAACTCGAAGCAATCTGTCTCGGGCTCGGAGTTGACCCTGCGCATTTGCATGTGTTGATTCCCTTGAAGAAAAATCATGACGAAATGGTTCGCGTTATTCGCGACGAAATGGAATTCATGGGCACCTCGGTCATCATACCTCGCCGGGAATGCATTCAGACAATCGGTAAAAAGAAGAAATAAGCCATGCAAACAGACATTATATTATCAGGGGTAGGTGGACAGGGCATCCTTTCCATCGCTGCCGTCATCGGTGAAGCCGCCGTTCATCAGGATCTTTACATGAAACAAGCCGAAGTGCATGGCATGAGTCAGCGGGGGGGAGACGTCCAGTCGAATCTACGCATCTCAGACAAACCAATCTATTCAGACCTTATTTCCAAGGGCAAAGCCAATCTAATTCTTTCGCTGGAACCGATGGAATCCTTACGCTATCTGCCTTATTTGGCGCCAAGAGGATGGATTGTGACCAATTCAACCCCACTTATCAACATTACGAACTATCCAGAAGCAGCCGAACTGCAAAAAGCGCTGGATGCTGTCCCGAACAAAGTCGTCTTTGATGTAGACCATATTGCAAAGGAAGTAGGTTCCATCAGAGTTGCCAATATGGTCATGTTGGGTGCAGCCACGCCTTTTTTGGGTATTGCTTATGAAGAAATTGAAAATGGCATCAAGCGCATTTTCGAACGGAAAGGGCCAGACATCGTGGCTCTGAATCTGAAAGCCCTCGCAGCGGGCAAACGAATAGCTGACGCATCGATTCAAATCTGAGCCTGACCTAAAATCTAAACCGTACGACCATGAAGAAAAAAACGATCATCGATCTTTTCAACGAATGCGTGACGCGTTATTCCTCAAATTCATTTCTATGGGAGAGAGATACTGAATTTAGACCGACCACCTACCTTGAAACTCAAAAGTTAGTGCATCGTTTGGGTGGCGGACTATTAAACCTTGGCTTGAACAAAGGCGATAGAATGGCCTTATTGTCAGAAGGTTGTAATTCATGGGTTATAGGTGAACTTGCTATTCTGCATGCGGGAGGCGTCAATGTTCCGATGTCTGTCAAACTTAACGAAGCCAACGATTTGATTTTTCGTCTGAACCATTCCGATGCCCGTTTTGTGATGACTTCACTCACCCAATTGCCCAAAATCAGAGCCATCCGCAAGGAACTTAATACGGTGGAGAAAATCATAGTTTTCGGTTCCGTGAAATCCGATTTGGAAACGGGAGAAATCACGTTGGCTGAAGTCTATGAAGCAGGTGATGCGTATAATGAAGCTCATCCAGGCGAACTTGTCAAGATGGCTGAAAGCATTCAAGGTGACGATTATGCAAACATTTCATACACTTCCGGAACGACAGCCGATCCGAAAGGCATCCTGCTGACACATCGGAATTATACGGCAAATGTTGAACAGTCCTTGTCGTTGATGGCGATTCCTGAAACGTACAAAACGCTTTTGATTTTACCGTTGGACCATTGCTTCGCCCATGTTGCCGGGATGTACAGCTTTATGGCCAGCGGTGCCAGCATCGCCACTGTTCCTCTGGGTAAGACACCCATCGAGAACCTTAAGAACATTCCCATGTCCATCCGCGAGATTCAACCCAGTCTTTTGCTCAGCGTACCTGCCTTAGCCAAGAGTTTCAAAGGAAACGTTGAAAAAGGGGTTCGTGAAAAAGGGGCATTTACCGAGAAACTTTTCAATTTTGCCTTAAAAGTTGCCATTACTTACAATAAGGAGGGTTTCAACAAAGGAACCAAGGGAACTTGGGTGCTGAAACCACTGGTCAACTTGTTTGATACGATCCTATTTTCAAAACTCCGTGGTGCCATGGGCGGTAAACTGGAATTTTTTGTAGGAGGTGGCGCCTTGCTCGACATTGACATGCAGAAATTTTGGTATGCGCTCGGTATTCCGATGTATCAGGGCTATGGCTTGTCTGAAGCCACACCGGTTATTTCGGCCAATGGAGCGGCTCATCACAAGCTAGGTTCATCCGGTTATTTGGTCAACAACATGGAAATGACTATCAGGGATGACAAGGGCAACCCACTACCGGTTGGTGAAAAAGGAGAAATTGTCATCAAGGGTGAAAACGTTATGGCTGGTTATTGGAAGAATTCGGAAGCCACCGCCACTACTGTCAAAGACGGCTGGTTATATACTGGCGACCTCGGTTGCATGGATGCAGATGGGTTCTTGTATGTGTTCGGCCGATTCAAAAGCTTGCTTATAGGCAGCGATGGTGAAAAATATAGTCCCGAAGGCATCGAAGAATCCATGGTGACACTTTCTCCATACATCGACCAGGTCATGTTGTACAACAACCAAAGTCCGTACACGGTAGCTTTGATCGTACCCAGCAAGGAAGCCCTCAAACGCACCTTGCCCAATTTCGAAACCCCTGAAGGGAAAAAAGCCGCAGTAGAGCTTATTCAACAGTCAGTCAATGCTTTCCGCAAGGGAGGCGAGTATCAGGGCATGTTCCCCGAACGCTGGTTGCCAGCTGCATTTTCCCTATTGTCCGAAGGCTTCACCGAGCAGAACCTCATGATGAACAGCACCATGAAAATGGTTCGGGGTAAAATCGAAAAACACTACGCTGACCGTCTGAAAATCTTGATGACTGCCGAAGGCAAGAATCCGTTTAGCGACTACAATTTGAAATCTCTCCTATAAACCGATAGCACCCTGAAAACCATGAAAAAGAAAACCCTGATCGACCTGTTCAATGAAAGTGTGGCTCGTTACGGTCAAAACCCTTTTTTATGGGAACGCGACACTGAGTTTCGCCCTACGACGTATAACGAAGTCAACGTGTTGGTACACCGTTTAGGAGCAGGCTTCCTGGCAATGGGGCTTAAAAAGGGTGAACGAGTTGCTTTGCTGGCAGAGGGTTCCGGCACTTGGATGATTGGTGAACTGGCCATCCTGTTTGCCGGTGGTGTCAATGTACCGCTATCCGTCAAATTGGTGGAAGCCTTTGACCTGCAATTTCGCTTGAATCACTCAGAAGCACGTTTCATTCTGGTTTCAGGAACCCAGGTTTCGAAGATAAGGGCTATTCGGGAAAGGCTTGAAACCGTTGAAAAGGTAATCATTTTTGGAGACGTACCCGGTGAACTTCAGGAAGGAGAAATGGAACTTGATACACTATTTCGGCTGGGTGACTCCTTTGCAATGGATCATCCCGGAGCATTGGACCTCGTGGCAGCTTCCGTTGAAGGAGACGAACTGGCCAACATCACCTATACGTCCGGAACGACCGCCGATCCAAAAGGAGTCATGTTGACACATCGTAATTTTACAGCCAATGTAGCTCAGTGTTTATCGGTCGTACAAATCCCTGAATTCTTCCGAACGCTCTTGATATTGCCTTTGGACCATTGTTTCGCCCATGTGACTGGTCTTTACTTTTTTATGTCCGTTGGCGGAAGTCTTGCCACTGTTCCAGTAGGTAAGACCTTCATTGAAAACATCCGGAACATTCCCATTGCCATGAAAGAGTTTCAGCCACAGGTCATCATGACCGTACCTGCACTAGCTAAAACCTTCAAAAACAGTGTTGAACAAAACGTCATCAGCAAAGGATCTACGGTAGTAAAGCTTTTCCATCTGGGAATGAAAGTATCCATGGCGTACAACAAAGAAGGCTGGAACAAAGGAACAAAAGGCACTTGGATGCTCAAACCTTTGGTTCAGCTATTCGATATGATTATGTTTTCCAAAATGCGTCATGCTTTGGGTGGGAAACTAGAGTTTTTCGTTGACGGAGGAGCGTATTTGGATATTGAAATGCAGAAATTTTGGTATGCAGCTGGTATACCGATGTATCAGGGTTATGGCCTTTCAGAGGCGACTCCAGTGATTTCTTGCAATATGATCGAAAACCATAAACTGGGAACATCCGGTCAAGTGGTGGCTAACCTGGAACTCATTTTGAGGGATCCTGACGGAAATCCGGTTGCCAATGGAGAAAAAGGGGAAATCACCGTCCGAGGTGAAAACGTGATGAAAGGTTATTGGAAGAACCCCGATGCTACCGCTAGAACCATTAAGGATGGTTGGTTGTACACGGGCGATCTCGGTTCTCTGGATGAGGCTGGATTTCTAAGTGTTTATGGTCGCTCCAAAAGCCTTTTAATAGGCAGCGACGGCGAAAAATACAGTCCGGAAGGCATCGAAGAAACCCTTACTACGCTTTATCCCATCATTGAACAGATCATGTTGTACAACAATCAGAATGCGTACACCACAGCATTGATTGTACCCTCGAAAGAAGGCTTGAGGCGACTTGTTCCAAACATCGGAACGCCTGAAGGTCAGGTACAAGCTATCCAACTGGTGTTCGATGTGCTCAATAGTTTTCGCAAAGGTGGCAAGCATGAAGGCTTGTTCCCTGAGCGTTGGTTACCCTCTGCTTTCGCCTTGCTTTCGGAGAATTTCAATGAAACGAACGGCATGATGAACAGCACATTGAAAATGGTACGCGGGAAAATCGAAAAAGCCCATTCCAGTTTGTTGGAAACTCTTTTGACTGCCGAAGGAAGAAAGCACCTCAGCAGTCAAAATCTTAAAGCAATAAGTGAACTTTTTGCTTCTAATAAGTAAAGATTTTAAAAATTTGTTGCATATTCGCAGTAGCAATCCAAACTATTCGTCAACAAACACAAAATACAATGAAAAAACGTCTGGTCACACTTGTAATTTTGCTTACAGTTCTCTTTACAAGCACTTTAGTGAATGCTGCTAGTTTTGGCAGGGTCGATAATTTGTTCGAATACATTCTGAAAGGGCAGGCTGAAAAGTACGATAAGGTTCATGCTGATTTGAAACCAAAAGAACTTGACTTATTTAAAAATGAAGTCGTGTATTCGGAAAACCTTCGTAAAGTCGTACTCAACGGCGTTATCGAGGATTTTTACGAAGCGTATTTCCAATCGTTTGTTGCCATCAGCGTTCAACCATACAAAAACAACATTGGTTTGATTTGCACCAGTTATAAGTGTTCCATCGATTCGCTTAAAAGCATGGCCGAAAATAAAATCATGTCCAAACTGAATGCTTCAGATGCATTACAGGTGCAGGGCAGGGGCATTCTTGCAGCCATTGACAAGACAAGTTATCCTGTTACGACCAAGTATAGGCAAACCATTACGGACTTGATTTTCAATGCCCAGTATTCGGAACTTTTAACGACGCCCTCTCTGGCAAAATACCGCGCTTTTCTTATTGATTGGCCCAAGTCTGACAAAATACCATCCGTCAAGTTGAATTACGATGATGCCTTGTTTGCAGAATCTCAGACCCTTAGAGATAAGGATGTCTATTTGTTGGATGAAGTGTTGCCAAATGAAACCAAAAAACACATGGTGCCTGACGATTGGTCGCTTTTGGGAGACAAAAATGCTGATAAAGGTGAATATTCCCAAGCAGCCATTTTTTACAACAAGGCTATATCTTTGGGAAGCAAGGAAGGTCTCTTCAAATTGACTGTTCTCAAATACGACGGAAAAATCAAATCGGAAGAAGATGAATTGCCAACTTTTCAGAAATTAGCTGCAACTGGGGACTCACGTGCGAAGGAGTATGTGTTTAACATTCAGAACCGTACGTTGAACATGGCCATAGAAGGCAATATCGAAACCATGCTCAGCAAAAAAGACAAGGACAGGGTCGTGTCCATAGCGGTGTCTGGTCTGCTTAATGCTGCCGATCTTAAAATCCTGAAAGACATGGCTACCAAGGGCAAACTGACCACCATCAATTTATCTGAAGTTTCCGTGGCAAAAATACCGGATCGGATGTTTCAAGGTTGTGTCGGCTTGACGAGCATTAAGTTGCCAAAAGGCTTGAAAACAATTGGCAATGAAATGTTTGCTGATTGTATTTCATTGACTTCTATTGCTTTGCCAGATTCCTTAGTCTCTGTTGCAGGAACAGCATTCAACAATTGTTCCGCATTGCCTGAACTCACTATTCCTGCAACAGTAACTTCAGGATTGGGTTTCACCACTTTTTGTTCAGGTTGCAAGAAACTCAGTAAATTGATTGTTGCCGAAGGAAATACGGTTTACAGTTCATTGGACGGTGTTTTGTACAACTTGGATAAGACAACCATTTTACGTTATCCTTGTGGTAATCCTGCCAGTCTTTACTCTTTACCCAATACCATTGCTGAGGTTAATGTCGGAGCCTTTGAAGGTTGTGTTTACCTAGCTTCCATCACCATGACCGAAAACTTGCGAATAATCAAGAATGCTGCCTTTAAGGGCTGTACTGCATTGACTAGCATTAACATACCTTCTATGGTGACTGAAATCGGCGGCTATGCTTTTGAAAATTGCAACCGTTTGAACAGTGTCAACTTGCCCATGTTCATTCCTGAAATAGGTTACTGCACTTTCAAGAATTGCACCAATTTAAGTAATGTGGTCATACCTACATCGGTACACGAGATTCGTTCAGAAGCTTTTTCCGGATGTACCAGCCTGATGACCATATCCTTGGGTGCTGATATCAAAGGTCTGGGTGACAAGGTTTTTGCAGGTTGCAGCGGCTTGAAACAAATTACGCTGGCACAAGCAACCCCGCTAAACATTTCAACCATCTTCGAAGGTGTTGATACGAATACCTGCGTATTGCATGTTCCAATGGGCAGTTTGACTGTTTACCAGCAATTTCCAGTCTGGAATAGCTTTACAAACATTGTGGAACAATAATTAAAAAAGGTCTTGAGTAAAGAATATACAAGCATTGAAATGCATTCTGCCGAACACATCCTGAATCAAACCATGGTCAGGATGTTCGGTTGCAAACGCTCCATGAACAGTCACATAGAGCGTAAAAAGAGTAAGTGCGACTATTTTATAGATGCTGCACCGACTCAGGAGCAAGTGGCTGAAATCGAACGCAGGGTAAATGAAATCATTGATCAGCATTTGCCTGTTTCGGATCGGATGGTACTCTTGGAGGATGCTTCCAAGTTGGCAGATCTGAGTAAGTTACCGGATGGAACCCAAGGAAGTATTCGACTGGTATTCATAGGTAATTACGACGTATGTGCCTGCATTGGACCTCATGTAAGCAATACGGAAGAAATCGGCCACCTAAAGATCTTAAACAATGAATTTGAGGACGGTCGTTGGAGAATGCGATACAGACTGGAAGATCCTCTGGCTTAAAAAGCTGTTTGAATTTGTTTGAAACCGATGAGTCTGTCATAACGTTCACCGACCGGGCGATAATAAACATAAATCTGATATTCGTTTTCCGTTTGCCAATACGATCCCTCCATTGTATCTGAAGTGGGCATACCACCTTTTGTTGGCTTAAAGACGTATTGAAAATTATAGGCTCCCTGTTTCAACAACAATGTTTTCTCATAAGCTTTACTCTCAAAGTTGTAAATAAGCTTGCTGTTTGCATCTTGCCGGTTGTTCACGAAGTCGCCATTCAGGAAAAAACCGCCATCAAGCAAGGGGCTGTCCATTGGGAGGGTGAAATGAACCAGAAAGTAATCAGAACCACTTTTGTCTTCCAATGCTTCCTGACTATGAATCAGAAACCGGCCATTTTGGTCTCTGTCATATGTATAACCAGTATTGCGATTGTCGGTTGGTAATAGCTCAACGTTGTAAAAAGGCTTAAAATATTCGATGCGATTTACATTTATACCTGGATATTTGTAGGAGGTTATCTCAAACCGACGGTATTCATTTCCACCCTTGAAAATCAGTTCCTTATTGTGCTCATATTGCAGTAGATCACCATTGAGCGTGGACGGGTTTATGTTTCGAACCTCTGTATCTCTTCTATGGTTCTGTTGAACGACTACTTTCAGTTCGTTTAGCGGCTGTTTAATGGATAACCCTACAGGTCGTACGACAAAGTTTAGTTGTTGATGCTGTTGTTTGAAGTCTATGTCGGTAGTGGCTGTCAGGTTGGCGTCGATCAGCGATTTGTTCTCGGAAACCATGAAACATGCAGTAAGCAAGGCCTCTCCATTTCCGTCCTTGTCGTATACCTCTACGGCGTAATTGCCCGATAGGAGCAATTTGACTTTGTCATTTGGAATCGAAAAAGCATAATGAGTGAAAAGTGTCAATGTACTCACAGATTGTTCACCGCTTTCCAAATCGTTTTCAGGGAAGCCTTCCATATACTCCAACACACTCATGTCGGAACGCTTCCAGTCAGCGTTACAATGAATAACTCGATAGGCATATCGTTTATAGTCGTGAGAGAGCTCGTCAAAGGCAATTTCAACTTTATTGTCTGAACCCAATTTGATAACTGGAAGTTCTGTCCAGATTCCATCAGGATAAACAGTCAGCGTTTTAAGGGATTCCAATCGAGTCCCAGTCTGATAAACCTGAGCGTTCATCTCAAGTTGGAGCAGCCCGAATAGGCCAATGAGTATGGGTAGGGTTTTCATTTGCATTTACAAACCTACAATTTTTTGAAGAAATATGCGATGTTTTATCTAATTTGTCTTTATTTTGAACAATTACAAATTCTTTGTTAACATTTTGCACGAATTACTATCTTATTAATAACTGATAACTTTTTTTTAAAAAAAAAGCGCTTTTCTTGCAAATGAATTTCTTTTAAGTATTTTTGCAGTTGAAAAGGTTTACAATAATTAACCTAAAGGCGTCCGAGCTACTATAATTGAAGGAAAAAATATAAGTTTCCAAACAAGGTCTAAAAACTATTCCCAATGAAAACAAAACTCGTTCTTAGCGCATTGCTCATTGTCTTTTCCTTTCAGGCTTTTGCCCAGGATGTAACCGTCATTCAGTCCAATGCTTCGGACAACACTCAGTCGTATTCATCTACTAAGAAAACACACAAGCCTAGATTTTGGATTGGACCAAAATTCGGAACAGATGTTGTTTCAGGTATCCCCTCTGAATTTGCTGGCATAACCGATCGACTAAAAGAACAATGGCAAGCTGGTGTTATGATGCAATTTGGCCGTACGCTCTATCTGCAGCCTGAAGCTTATTATGCTGTGACAAATACCTTGGATGGCGGTGGAACAGTGACTGAAACAGCTCAATCTATAAAAATACCAGTAATGTTGGGCCTTCGTTTTTTAAATCTTGGATTGTTCAGTCTTCACATCATGGGTGGCCCGAGTTGGACCATTCCGATGGGTGCTGACAACACGATTAACACCGATGCAAAACAGATGGAATGGTTGGTCGGTGCAGGTATTGACATCCTTGGTTTCATTACGGCTGATGTTCGCTACAAATATCTTACCGACAGTCCTTTGAGTGACCAAATCGCTGGATTTAACGTAACAGACAATTCGGTACCTTACACACCGCTGAACGTAACAGTTGGTTTGAAACTTAGATAAGTTTCGCCCATAAAACATAAAAAATGACCCGCATCGGTATTCTCCGTTGCGGGTCATTTTCTTTTAAAGTGATTATATCTTATTTTGCTTGTCTTTGCGCTTCTTCTTTTGTCCAAGTAGCTGTTTTTCCAAGGCCCATCCAAGCAGCACCGATGAAGCCACGAATCTTCAATTTGTTACCATCTGCTTTTATGAAACAGTTGTATGTTTTACCACCAGTCGGATTGTAGATCGTTCCATCGTTCCATTCACCGGTCTTTTCATCGAAAGAAAATCCTTTAAGCAATTGCAAGCCAATAATTGGGCGATTCTGTAAAGCTTTATCCGGATTATCTTCGTCTACTTTGGCTTTTCCATTTTTGTTGGGTTCAGCCAACCATATTATTTTACCATAGAATTTGCCATTCGTGGCTTTGAAAATCTGTACCTGAGATTTATCCTTCCCGGTTTCGTCGTCAACAGTAAGGTAATATCCAATGATGCGGTCTGCTTTTGCTTGTGCCTTCGCACCAAATTGAACGCACGATAAAAAGAAAACCAAAGAGAGAAGCTTTGTTTTCATAAGTTCAAATAGTTGATTATAAAATTATTAAAATAATTAGAGTGCCTAATAGTTTAGGCTGACTTGCACAAATATACGATTTTGTGCAAGAAATCAAACATTCAAGAACGAGCAGTGGCTTGTGTCAAGACCTTTCTGAAATAAGGCGGAGTCAGTTTACCATATACGAACAACATAAATCCTGGAGACTGACTGATATCATAACCGTACTCCGTTAACAATTTTCCAAATTTCTGATCATCGTTTTTTTTGTGATACGTACAAACTGCCAGTTTTCTAATTTGTTTTCGAAACAATAGTTCGGACGAACTCATCAAAATGGACATTTCAGCACCTTCCACATCTAATTTTAAAAAGTCGATGGGTGTCTCGCCTACTATGCTTTTAAGTGTTGCACAACGATTATCATTTACATCTGAAATATATTTGTGAATGATCTCAACCTTGTCCTTCCAAGGCGCAAAAGTAGCATTTAACGCTTCTATCCAATGAGCCTCAGCTTCTACGATAATAATTTTTCCAGCAGTCTCCACAATATCCAACGAAAAGTTGCCTTCGGCCGCTCCGATATCTAGAACGAAATCTCCAGTATTGACCTTGAAGTCTTCTTTCTGATACAAATGTGGCGATTCTGGATTTTGCTCTACCACTAGGCTTATGTAACTTTCCTGAACGGCTTCTTTAGTAGAATAATTTCGGCTATAATATAGTTTTCTTCCATTTTGAAGAACATAAAAAAGGCCATTGGATGAATCTTTGAATACATCAATGCTTTTTGCTTCGTACGATTTGACAAAAGGGTAGGGCCAAACCATAGTTACGTTTTTACTAAACTGCGAATGCTTGTTGAGAAAATCTATTTCAGCCTGAAAATCGTTTCTTTTTTTTGAAAAAAGTTTGTAGTATAAGTTGATTTTCCACTTAAGAAAACGGAAATCGTTGGAATCAGTATATTTATAACTTATTGGGCAGAAGATATTCTCAAGATGTCTAAGGGTTTTTAAGGGTTTGAAGGGCATCGGGGTAGGATTATATTTTTTCTTCCAAAAGTAATATTATTTTTAATAACAAAGCACCTCCGATCAGTTCGAAGGTGCTTTGTTTAAAGTGGAAAGTTAGGATTAAATTTTTAATCCTTAATGCATCTGACTGAATACCCCAGTGTTTTACTAGAATTGTCGTATGTTCTTACAATGTTTGTGTCATCTTTGTAAATATATCTGAACCAGGCTTTTGTGGAGTTATATTCGGTTGAACTCCACCAATATCCATACGTATTGATGTTCCAGCCTTGTGTATTACTACCACCTCCAGGCAAAGCTGTAAACCCGCTTTCATTCGTCGCTCCATAATTTGTAGGCATCCAATGAGAAGTTCCGGTTTCCTTCATTTTACCTCCTGCTACAGAAGGCCCTCCAAGGAAAGCGACCAATACATCCCATTCGGCATCAGTTGGAATATGCCAGCCTGTAGGTGCAATATTTCGGCTGTCATTGACCGCATACCAATTATATAAATGACCATAGGTGGTTCCGTTAGAAGTCAAATTATCATAATCACAATATGCACCGCTAGTAAGAGTTACCCAAACCGTATAATTTGTCATATTCACTATAGGATCCCCATTTCGATATCTAGTGGTTTTCAAATTGGAGGCCATCCACAATTGGTTTCCAATTTTTATAGTAGCATATTCATTACCATCAATATCAATTACTTTACTTAAGTCGACATCCGTAGTAGTAACACTTATTTGATTTCCATAACTAATTCCAATATTATTTGTTGCATAAGCACGAATATAATAGGTGGTTAACTTTGTTAAGCCTGAGATATTCAATGAGAAGGTGCTGCTTCCGGATCCAATAGATTTTTTTGAATCCAAAATTGTTGGATTCTGAGTAGTGCTCCAGCAAACTCCCTTGTCATTAATGGTTGCACCACCGTCACTTCTTATTGTACCTCCCGTGTTAAAATAGGTCATAGAAATCGACGTTGCGTTAGTAGTTGTTAGATCGATTACACCACTCATCGTAGTGAAGCTTACTTCATTGCCATAATATGTCCCAACACTATTCGTTACATAAGCACGCACAAAATACGTTGTTTGCGGTTTCAAGCCACTCAGCAAACTATTGTAAGAACCTTTCCCCGATCCATTTTTGGTTATGCTGTCTTCTACTGTTGGGTTGGGAAATGTATTCCAACAAACGCCACGTGCCGTTATTGCAATGCTGTCACCGTTAGACGCAATCAAACCTCCAGTCATTGCTGTTGTAGCCATTACAGAATAAGCGGGAATAGAAGTTAAAGTCAGCGTCTTGGTTGTAAAAGTTACTTGTAAGCCATATGCCGTTCCGCCCTTATTTGTCGCATAAGCCCTTAGAAAATAGGTAGTGGAAGGATTCAGCCCGGTAATGATGCTTGTAAACGATCCTGTTCCTGCTGCATTCTGAGAAAATTGATCCTTAATGGTCGGATTGGGGTTTGTGCTCCAGCAAACACCTCTAGCTGAAACTAAAGACCCTTCGTCAGAACTTATTAAACCACCGGTTTCTACTGAAGATTCAGTAACATTGCTTACATCTGTGGTCTCGATGATAGGTTTAAGATAAACTTCTGGTGTACAGCTTAATAATACTCCAACTAATGCCAAAAGTACAAATCTCTTAAATGTGGTTCCGATTTGGATTCTCATATAATAATGAATAGTAGGTTGTTTAACGACAAATGTAAATAATATTTTTTTAAATTTAAATAATTGCATTAAGAGTCTTTCAATTTAAGCCAAAATTCACTTTGTTACTGGAAAATATTAATAATGGACAACTGGGTAAAAAAAAAGCAGGCACTCGAAAGTGCCTGCTGCTGAAGTGACCCGGGAGGGGCTCGAACCCTCGACCCATTGATTAAGAGTCAATTGCTCTACCAACTGAGCTACCGAGTCATTCGTAGTTTTTGGAGAACGGGTGCAAAAGTACGATAATTAGGAGAAACTCAAAAATTTTAACGCTCCTTTTTTCCTTGAAAGCCAAAAAAGAAATTCAAAAGGCTATGCATCAACCGATTTCATGGTCAGTTGAATGCGGTGTCGTTCCAAATCCACGCTTACGACCTTAACCCGTATGTGTTGGTGAAGACTGACTACCTGCGATGGATCGGTGATGTATCGATCAGCCATTTGTGAAAGGTGCACCAAGCCATTTTCTTTGATGCCGAAATCGACAAAACAACCGAATGCTGTGATGTTGGTGACGATGCCCGGCAGCACCATACCCGCATGCACATCTTCGATTTTCCGAATGCTCTTATCGAACTCAAACACCTCGATTTTGTTTCGAGGATCACGACCAGGTTTGTCCAATTCTTGCATAATATCCTGCAGGGTAGGCATTCCGACATTTTCTGAAACATACTTTTCCAAACGAATGGCCGCTCTGCGTTCTTTTTGTTTGACTAGTTCCTGAACACTGCATTGGGCATCTTTAGCCATTTTTTCAACCAACTCATATCGTTCAGGGTGTACCGCTGAATTATCCAATGGATTTGCTGCTTCGGGAATTCTAAGGAAACCAGCTGCCTGTTCAAAAGCCTTAGGACCCAATCTAGGCACTTTCAGCAATTCGTGTCGGTTTTTAAAGGCACCGTTTTCATCCCTATAATCCACTATGTTTTGAGCCATGGTGGCACTCAGACCTGAAACGTAGGTGAGGAGGTATTTGCTGGCAGTATTCAGGTTGACGCCAACCTGATTCACGCAATTGATAACCGTCTGATCCAACGATTTCTTAAGTTTGCTTTGGTCCACATCGTGCTGATATTGGCCTACACCGATGGATTTCGGATCGATTTTGACCAATTCAGCCAACGGATCCATCAATCGGCGTCCGATGGAAACGGATCCACGGACGGTAACATCGTAGTCGGGAAACTCCTCCCTTGCTATTTTGGAAGCAGAATAAATGGATGCACCGTTTTCACTGACGACGAAAACCTGAATTTTACGGTCGTAGCGAATATTCTGGATAAATTCTTCCGTTTCTCGGGAAGCTGTACCGTTACCGATGGCAATAGCTTGAATATCATAGCTTTCCACCAAGTGGGCTATTTTTTTACTGGCAAGAACCGTTTCGTGTTGCGGTGCATGTGGGAAAATGGTTTCATTGTGCACCAGCTTGCCTTGTGCATCCAGGCAGACAATCTTGCAACCGGTCCTGTAGCCTGGATCGACACCCAATACACGTTTTTGACCGAGGGGAGGAGCGAGGAGCAATTGCTTCAGGTTGTCAACGAAGATTCGGATAGCTTCTTCGTCCGATTTTTCTTTGGACAAAGCTGCAAATTCAGTCTCAATAGAAGGCTTTAGAAGTCGTTTGTAGCCATCTTTAACGGCTTCGTCCACTTGTCGGGAGGAATCGAATACGCCTTTTACGAACAGCTTGTTAAGGTCTTCGCAACAGCCTTCATCGTCCGGAGTGATGGATACTCTCAGAAATCCTTCGCTTTCACCACGCGAAACGGCCAAATATCGGTGTGAGGAACATTTTCTCAAAGGTTCAGAGTAATCGAAATAGTCCTTGTACTTTTCGGCTTCCTTTTCTTTTCCTTTAATAACTTTCGAACTGATGGTCGCTTCTCTGCGGAAACGGTTACGGATCATCTGACGGGCACGTTCATGCTCATTGACCCATTCGGCAATGATGTCTCTAGCACCTTTCAAAGCATCCTGAACGTTGGCCACACCGTTTTTTATAAAACCCAGCGCAGCACGTTCCACGCCGCTGAAGTTTTGAGCCATCAGCATCCTGGCCAAAGGCTCCAGTCCCTTTTCACGAGCCACTTCGGCCCTGGTATGGCGTTTTGGCTTATAGGGTAGGTAGATGTCCTCCAGCTCGTTTATCTGGAAGCATTCGTCGATGCGGCGTTTCAACTCGGGAGTCAACTTGCCTTGTTCATCGATGGAAGATAAAACGACTTGTTTGCGTTTGTCCAAATCCCGCAATTTGTCATAAAGATCCGAAATAGCACCGATCTGGACTTCGTCCAAACCGCCTGTCCGTTCTTTGCGATAGCGACTGATGAAAGGGATGGTGGCGTCTTCAGAAAACAACTGTAAAGTGTTGCGGACACCGTTTTGCGGTAGTTGAAGCTCGCTGGCGATGCGTTTGATGTAGGTTTCCAACATAGCGCAAAGGTAAAAATAAAAGCCTATCTTTGCAAGAAATTTAGCACGATGCCTGTACCTTCCACACCCCGCAAAAAGCCTGCTTATCCGGCTCAGAACCCCGCTTTAAAAACATCCGGGAAGCCTATCCGCACGCCAAAAGCTTCACGCGGAGAGAAGCCCGCGGCACCAGCTGCCAATCCTGCCGAAAAATCCGGACCCAAAAGGAAGCCCATTACCAAACTTACGGTGAGCGAACCCATGATTCTGATGGATTTTCTGGCCAAATTCCTCAAGGATCAGAGCCGAACCACCATCAAATCCTTGTTGCATAACAATCAAATCACTATTAAAAAGCAAGTTATTCGGCAATTTGACCATCAGCTTAACGTTGGTGACGAAGTGTTCGTCAGCTGGAGCAAAGGTTGGGTGACACTTCAGGATCCGCAGCTCAAGATTATTTACGAAGACAAACACTTGGTAGTTGTTGACAAGGCTGCCGGCTTGCTTTCCATCGCCACTTCAAAAGAAAAAGTTCGCACAGCTTACAGTCTTTTGAGTGAATACGTCAAGAAGCAGAATGCCGCCAACAAAATATTCGTCGTGCATCGTCTGGATCGTGAAACTTCGGGTTTGATGTTGTTTGCCAAGAATCAGGACATCCAATATGCCATGCAGAACAATTGGAAATTCGCTGTGAATCAGCGTCGTTACGTGGCTGTTGTGGAAGGTAAACTGGAAACTGGTGACGGTTCAGGCATTGGTACCATCAAATCGTACTTGTGGGAAAGCAAAGCACTTATCGTTTATGCCAGTCAAAATCCAGAAGAAGGTCAACTGGCCATCACACACTACAGGGTGGTGAAACCCGGTGAAAATTATACGTTGGTGGAAATGGACTTGGAAACAGGTCGTAAAAACCAAATTCGTGTTCAGATGAACAGCATCGGTTATCCCTTGGCTGGCGATATCAAATACGGTGGTCATGCCTGTGCCATCAAACGTCTTGCCTTGCATGCCAACATCTTATCATTCACGCATCCAGCTACAGGTGAGAAAATGAACTTTGAAACACCGGTGCCTCCGAATTTCCTAAAATTGGTCGATTAAATAGCCTATACTATTGGAAAAAAAATCGGGGTTGTCTTCTAAAGGCAACCCCGATGCAATTTATGTTCGTTTTTAGAAACGTTTCAAGATTACTTCCCAATTGATAATGTCCCAAATCTTACCGACGTGTTCAGCTCTGCGGTTTTGGTAATCGAGGTAGTAGGCATGTTCCCATACGTCAAATGTTAATATTGGTTTCAACCCTTTGGTCATTGGGTTCCCAGCATTGGGTTCAGCTACGATCTGTAGTTTGCCTTCAGCATCTTTGACCAGCCAGAGCCAACCCGAACCGAACAAACCGATGGCACCTTTGTTGAATTCTTCCTTAAAAGCTTCTAGACTACCATATTGGGCTTCGATTTCTGGTAGTGCAGGAACTGCTTTGCCAGGTGCGGTGAATGATTCAAAATAGAAGGTGTGGTTCCAAATTTGTGCTGCATTGTTGAAAATTGGTCCTGCAGGAGCGGTTTTGATAATTTCTTCCAAGCTGGCGTTTTCAAAAGCAGTGCCAGGAACCATTTTATTCAAGTTGTCCACATACGTTTGGTGGTGTTTGCCATAGTGGAACGAGAGGGTTTTTTCGCTAATAACAGGTTCGAGAGCCGTAGGGGCATAAGGAAGGGTCGGTAAACTGAAGCTCATTTTTTTATTTTTTAGTAGGTTAATGATTTTTCGTTGATGTGAGCAAATATACAACGTTTTTCGCCGTATTGTTATTTCCGGAAGTCTATCGCTTCATCAATTTTGTTTATAAGATTTTTTTCACACCGATCTATTTTTTCTTGTAAAGGCTGAAATTGCCCTTGGGGCATTTGAAAATATGGACTACCTTTGAAATCCATCCTTTTGTCCCCTTAATGTGAATAAATTACTTGATAATCTGAATGATAGCCAACGCGAAGCGGTGCTATACAATACTGGTCCATCGCTGGTGATTGCCGGTGCGGGTTCCGGCAAGACACGCGTGCTGACGCATAAGGTAGCCTGCCTCATTCAAGAGGGCTTCAAGCCTTGGAACATCCTGGCCCTAACGTTCACCAACAAGGCGGCTCGAGAAATGAAAGAGCGTATTGCCACCCTGGTCGATCCGGATGCAGCATCCAGGCTCTGGATGGGCACTTTCCATTCGCTTTTTTTCCGAATATTAAGGGCTGAAGCCGATGCCATTGGCTTTCCGAACGGATTCACCATCTACGATACGGCAGACAGCAAAAGTTTGTTGAAGACGATACTAAAGGAAATGGCGCTGGACGACAAAATCTATAAGGTAAATGCGGTCTATGGCCGGATTTCAGCCGCCAAAAATGATTTGATTTCGGCAGAGGCGTATGCCACCAACGGGGACTTGATAAAGCAGGATATAGTAAGCAAGCGGCCGTTGATTAAAGAAATTTACCTCCGGTATGTGAACCGTTGTCGGCTGGCTTCGGCTATGGATTTCGACGATTTACTTTTTCAGACGAATGTGTTGTTCAGGGATCGCCTAGATATTTTGGCACGGTATCAGCAGCAGTTTCAATTCATTTTGGTTGACGAGTATCAGGATACCAACTTTTCCCAGTATCTCATTGTTAAGAAGTTGGCCGAAAAGCACCATCGGGTCTGTGTGGTAGGGGACGATTCGCAAAGTATTTATTCCTTTCGCGGTGCCAACATTGAAAACATCTTGAATTTCAAAACGACTTATCCAGAAGGAAAGCTTTTCAAGTTGGAACAAAATTACAGGTCGACCAAGACTATTGTAAATGCTGCCAATAGCTTGATTTCCAAAAACAAAGGACAAATTCCGAAAACGGTTTTTTCTGACAAGGAAACTGGGATTAAAATCCGAGTCTTGACAGCTTATTCCGACTTGGAAGAAGGCTTCATGGTGGCCAACAAGATCAGTGAATTACGGCTGAGCGCTTTCGACAGTTTCAACGACTTTGTGATTCTGTACCGAACCAATGCCCAATCCCGTATTTTTGAGGAGTCCTTGCGCAAAAGAAATCTGCCGTATAGGGTTTACGGTGGCCTTTCCTTTTACCAACGCAAGGAAATCAAGGATGTGATTGCTTATTTGAGGTTGATTCTCAACGAAGCCGATGAAGAAGCCTTTAAACGCATCATCAATTATCCGGTTCGGGGAATAGGGGATACTACCCTGCAAAAACTTATTCATGCTGCTTCCGAAAACGGTGTCAGCTTATGGGCCATCTTAAACGACATTTCGTTATACAACGTCCAGATCAATTCTGGGACAGCTAAAAAACTGGAAGCATTCCGAATGCTTGTCGAATCGTTTCATCCGTTGGTTGGTTCAAAAAATGTTTTTGAACTCACTCAGCAACTGTTGGTGGACACAGGAATCAAACGGGAGGTGGAGGAGGATCAATCACCTGAAACCCTGAGCCGCAAAGAAAATATTCAGGCCTTGCTCGGAGGTATGAACGAATTTGTTCTGTCCAGAATTGAAGAAGGCAACGAGTCTATATTTCTGACCGATTATTTGCAGGAAGTATCCTTGCTGACCGATCAGGACGAGTCTAAAAACAACGAAGGTGAACGGATTACATTGATGACCATTCATGCAGCCAAAGGTCTGGAATTCAAGAATGTGTTTGTAGCTGGGTTGGAGGAAGACCTATTTCCGTCCTCCCACAGTTTGGAATCGGAAAAAGACTTGGAAGAGGAGCGGCGTTTGCTTTATGTGGCCATCACTCGTGCCGAAAGGGTTTGTGTACTCAGTTATGCCAAGAGCCGCTTCAGAAACGGAACCAGTAATTTTACTAGACCTAGTCGGTTTTTGAAGGATCTGGACCCCTCGTTGCTCGATTATCCATCGGAAATAGGAACGTTTGAGACGACGGATACCTATCAAAGCAGAACGTTTCCGAGCAAAAACCGAATGTTTGAAGAAAAACCAGTCCCTCCACGCAACAGCTTTTCGGGTACGCCCGTTTCATCTTCCGGAAAGCCGCTCCAAAAAGTTAAGCAACAACCTGCTATAGCAACAACCTTGTCTTCTGGCGCAGGATTTGCATCGGATCTAACTGGATTGAAAGTAGGATGTACCATTGCCCACGAACGTTTTGGAAAAGGAGTGGTTCAGTCCCTGGAAGGTACAGGCGACAACGCCAAAGTAGAGGTCGAATTCGAGACCTCGGGATATAAGAAATTATTGCTTAAATTTGCACGGTTTACCATTCTATCCTGATCAAATGATTGATTTTAAAGATATTCCATCGCCAGCTTTTGTACTGGACGAAGCCTTGCTTCGAAAGAATCTGACACTGATCAAATCGGTGCAAGATGCCTCCGGTGCGGAAATCATACTTGCCTTCAAAGCCTTTGCCCTGTGGAAAGCCTTTCCCATCGTCAAGGAATACATCCCTTCATCAACCGCCAGTTCTGTTTTTGAAGCGCAGCTGGCCTTTGAGGAAATGGGCAGCTTGGCACATACTTATTCGCCAGCCTACACCGATTCAAATTTTCCGACTTTCCTGAAATACAGCAGCCACATCAGCTTCAATTCGCTCAGTCAGTTTGAGCGATTTCGTCCGATGGTTCTGGCATACACTGAGCATCCTGTTTCCTGTGGTCTTCGCATCAACCCCGAATATTCCAGTGTGGAAACCGATTTGTACAATCCATGTGCGCCGGGTTCCAGAATGGGCGTCATTGCCGATTTGCTGGGCGATAATTTGCCCGAAGGCATCGAAGGTTTTCATTGCCATACCTTGTGCGAATCCACTTCTTTCGAATTGGAAAAAACCTTGGATGTGATCCGTCGCCGCTTCTCCCGCTATATGCCTTCTATTAAATGGCTCAACATGGGTGGTGGGCATCTGATGACCCGAAAAGGATACAACACCGATCATTTAATTCAGGTGCTGAAAGCTTTCCGAGCCGAATACCCGCACATCAAACTCATTTTAGAGCCCGGTAGCGCCTTTGCATGGGAAACAGGATGGCTGGTGTCCACTGTGGTGGATATTGTCGAAAACAAAGGCGTTCAGACGGCGATGCTGGATGTCTCTTTCGCTTGTCACATGCCGGATTGTCTGGAGATGCCCTACAAGCCTCGCATTATCGGAGCCACCGAGCCTATTGCAGGAAAACCAACCTACCGAATGGGAGGAAATAGTTGCCTAGCGGGAGACTTTATGGGTGAATGGAGCTTTGATGAACCCTTGAAAGTGGGTGATTCCATCGTTTTTGAAGATATGATTCATTATACCATTGTCAAAACAACGATGTTCAACGGTATTTCCCATCCGGCACTGGTCTGTCATTCGCTTAACGGCAAAAATCTGATTTGGAGAACGTTCGGTTATGAGGACTATAAGAACCGCATGGATTAAGGGCTGGACATCGAAAAAAATATCACTGTTTTGGTGAAAAATTTGACCCAAATGCTTGGTATTTTCAAAATTTGCCTTACTTTTGTCCCCGCAAACGAGAGCTACAGGCGGTAGCAATAGAAGTTTGATTTATTAATGCGAAAATAGCTCAGTTGGTAGAGCACGACCTTGCCCCAAGTCGATAGACTCGGTTAGACCTTGGCAAGGAGGCAGCGAGATGCTGTTTATGTACTGACGAAAATGATTAATGCGAAAATAGCTCAGTTGGTAGAGCACGACCTTGCCAAGGTCGGGGTCGCGGGTTCGAGTCCCGTTTTTCGCTCAAAACGAGCGACGGAGGTCACTCTTTTAGTATAAGAAGAATTGCTCAGGTGGTGAAATTGGTATACACGCCACTTTGAGGGGGTGGTGGGCGATAGCCCGTGTGAGTTCGAGTCTCATCCTGAGCACGCCTTATAATTTCAAATAATCCCTCTAGTATTGGCCCAGATGGTGAAATCGGTAGACACGCTAGTTTCAGGGACTAGTGACCGTAAGGTTGTGCAAGTTCGAGTCTTGTTCTGGGCACAAAAGACCTCCGAATAAAATTGACAATTCTCAATTTTATTCGGAGGTCTTTTTTTGTCTTAGCATTGAAACTTTCAGTGAACGTTCGCCAATATAGCCCCAACCATTTCCTGCAATTTTGTAAAATCTTTTTTGCATGCCTCCACAAGCTTTTTTCGCTTGCCGAACGAATGCCAAAATTTTCTCCAAGGTATTCTTAAGAATTGGCGACCTTTTTCACTGACGATGCCCAGTAATCCGACGAAAAAGAATAGGATCAGGTATTGAAAAATACTGGAACCAAGCAAGTTCCCTACGACGATTGTAACAGCGACGTATACGAAAAGGTTGAATACGATTCCAAGTGTGAAAACAAAAGTCGCGTGCATCTGTTTGTCTTCCACCTTGCTTACTATCAATCGATTGATTGCCCATGCGGGAAGATTGAGGACGTAACCAGGAACAAGTATGAACGCAATGAAACCCAATAGAAACTGGTTGGTAAACGATGGCTTTTCCTCCAACCATTCCGTAATTTCGGATGGATAACCGGGCAACGCGTTCAGATTCACTGTCAGACTATCCAATTCCTCCATCAGTAATGGGTTTTCAGATTCCAATCGATCAAACAGTTTAGCCAACGAAACGCGCGCGTCAAAACGCAGGCCTGCCATGGTGGTAGCATTCGTTTGCTCACCCTTATCAACCAAATAATCCAAATAGGCAGGAACGCCATAGCAGCACAACCGATAGGTTCGATCGTAATCCTGACTCCGGATATCCAACATCAGTTCGGATAGGGCAGAGGCTAATTCTGCCCGCAGGGTATTTAGGCCAATGGCCGGGTTCTCCAGATAACTCGGTAGAAAATCTTTGAATTCAATGGGCTTTCCGTATGTCAGCACCAAATCCGATCCGGAATGCTGGTAAAAGCTGTAATCAATGCCAACCGGAATGATTTTTACGTGCGCTTTGTTTTCCAACATGATTTCAGCCTGATAGCCTATTCGAAATAAGCCTTTGACCAAAGGCCGCAACTTGTGCTGTTCGCCGTGGTTTCCCTCGGGCATCACTCCCAGACGTTTGCAGTCAAGCAGTACATCAATGGCTTCCTTGATTTGCTGGTCGTTTTTGGAAAGATTCTCAAAACCATCGCGGATTCGATACACGGGAGTCACCTTGATGAAGCGAAGTAGCACTCTGAAAAGTGGGTTGCTGAAAATGTCCGCTCGGCCCATGTAAACAATGGGTTCCTTTTGGTGAAGGATGATGGCAACTGGATCCATCACACCATTTTGATGATTGCCGGCAAAGATGAGCGGCTCGTTGTCGGGGACATTTTCCAAACCACGAATCTCTGTTTGACGATAAAATTTTGGATAAAGGATCTGCACAATACCCTTTATCAATTCATAACCGAAACTCTTATCCTGAATTTTTTTATTACTCATTAGAATTCAATCTTTAATAGGTCTGCGATGCCAATAGGTGCCCAACGAAAGGCCAGCTACGATGTGCCAAATTCCCCACCAGGCGGTGACCAACAACATGCCTCCGATGGCCATGTCGGGTGGAAAAATCTTTGGGTTAAGCAGCAATGCCAGACCTAGTCCGCTGTTTTGAATACCCACTTCAATACTGATGGCCCTACGTTCCTTTTCGGTCGCTCCAAACACTGTACCCGTGGCATAACCGGTCAGGAAAGCAGAGGCATTGTGGAACAGCACAATGATGAATATGAAAAATATGTAATGTATAAAGATTTCGAAATTGTTTGCAAAAGCCAATACAATCATTGCCATAAACAATACGATGGAGAAACGCTGAAACCAAGGGGCCAATTTTTTTGAAAAGGCAGGCAAGAATCGGGCGCTCATCATTCCCAAAAACAAGGGAATTCCCAATAAGATAAAGACTGTTTGAAACATCTGCCAAGGATCAATGACAATGGGCTGAAGCAAATGACCGGCATGTTTGGACAAATAACGAATGTACATGTCACCCCAGAACGCAAAATTCAAGGGGGTTGTGATAATAGCCAAAATGGTCGTGATGGCGGTCATCGTGACGGATAGTTCAACTTTGCCTTTAGCCCAATTGCAGATAAAATTGGAAATGTTTCCACCTGGGCAGGCGGCAACCAAAATCATACCCATTGCCACGGTCGGTGATAAAAACTTATAGAAAAGCAGGACGAGCCCGAAAGTGACTGCCGGCAAAAATATCATTTGTGCAATCAATCCTCCAATCAGGACTTTGGGTTTTTTGAATAAATGGCTGAACTCTTTCGGCCGTATGTCCAATGCCACACCAAACATGATGAACGCCAAAAGGATGTTGAGAATATGTGAACCAGAGGCAGAGAAATTGATTTTGACTTGGTCCAGAGCCAGTAAGGATTCGTACATTAGTCAGATTTAAGGTGATTGATGTTTCCTTTAGGAATGCGGGATTTCTAGCTGGTTTTCCGGCAAACGCACCATTGGTTGGTCGTACGAATTTAGTAAATTCTGTTTGCTATCCAAGCATTTCTTGCTAAATTTGTCCCTTTATTTTAACTCTTTATTTAACAGCACAACGAAATGGCAAAAGAATTGAAGGAACTAACCTCCAGAAGCGTCGATTATTCCCAATGGTATCAGGATTTGGTCATGAAGGCCGATTTGGCTGAAAACTCCGCCGTGCGCGGTTGCATGGTCATCAAACCCTACGGATACGCTATTTGGGAAAAAATACAACGCCAATTGGACGATATGTTCAAAGAAACCGGCCATGTAAACGCCTATTTCCCCCTTTTCATACCCAAATCGTTCTTAAGCAAAGAGGCTGAACACGTGGAAGGATTTGCCAAAGAATGCGCAGTGGTTACACACCATCGCCTCATGAACGATCCCAATGGCAAAGGCTTGATTGTAGATCCACAAGCTAAGTTGGAAGAAGAACTCATTGTTCGTCCTACTTCTGAAACCATCATTTGGAGTACCTATAAGAATTGGATTCAATCCTACCGCGACCTTCCCCTTTTGATAAATCAATGGGCGAATGTGGTGCGTTGGGAAATGCGTACGCGTTTGTTCCTTCGTACTGCTGAATTCCTCTGGCAAGAAGGACATACCGCCCATGCCACTGAGGCAGAAGCCGTCATTGAAGCTCGTAAGATGATCGATGTTTATGCGACATTTGCCGAAAAATACATGGCCATGCCCGTCGTCAAAGGGGTGAAATCTGCCAGTGAACGTTTTGCCGGCGCCCTCGATACGTATACCATCGAAGCCCTGATGCAGGATGGTAAAGCCCTACAATCGGGCACCTCTCATTTCTTGGGTCAGAATTTCGCCAAAGCATTTGACGTGACATTCGTCAGCAAAGAAAACAAACAAGAATACGTATGGGCCACCTCTTGGGGCGTTTCCACCCGATTGATGGGTGCGCTCATCATGGCGCATTCAGACGATAACGGGCTTGTATTGCCTCCTGCTTTGGCTCCTTTCCAAGTCGTCATCGTGCCCATCTACAAGAGTGAGGAACAACTCAAAGCCATTGATGAAAAGGTCGCTACGATTGTCGCTGGGCTCAAAGCGTTGGGTGTGAGTGTTAAATATGACAATTCTGACAATAAGAAACCAGGTTGGAAATTTGCCGAATATGAACTAAAAGGTGTACCCGTCCGTTTGGCAATGGGTTCCCGTGACTTGGAAAACAATACCGTCGAAGTGGCACGTCGTGACACGTTGACCAAAGAAACTATGTCTTGTGATGGTATTGAAGCCTATATCAAACAATTGATGGGTGAAATCCAGTCAAATATTTATCAGAAAGCCATTGACTTCCGCACTGAAAGCACCCGTAATGTTAATAGCTACGAAGAATTCAAAGTGGAAATAGAGAAAGGCGGATTCCTAATGTGTCATTGGGACGGTACTGCAGAAACAGAAGAACTGATCAAGAACGAAACCAAGGCGACCATCCGCTGCATTCCTTTGGCTGGTGATAAAACACCAGGTAAATGCATGGTTACAGGCAAACCCTCCGAATGTCGGGTCATTTTTGCCAGAGCATATTAATTAGTAGCTTTTTTCTTTTTTTTGGCGGTTGATTTCACGGAATCGACCGCTTTTTTTTCATCCTCCGGTTTTACCAGGATGTCTTTTAACGAGTTAAAGTCCTCTTTGTACAGAATACCAACCCCTTGCGTATTCAAAGCCGACTTGAAGTACTTGTTGTCATTGGCTCTGTTAAAGAACTTCCAACTCCACTTTTCTGAATTCTTGAATTTAAGGTTACCGTCGAATTCTCCAATGAACTGATTGCCACCAGTGGCTGAACCCAGATTCTCCCTGGATCCAACATTGCTGTTGACGGATAAGCGGTTGTTGAAGAAACTACCGCTCATCATCACCCCCCATTCACCTGGCGTAGTGGCATCGTATGCGGAATTTTTGTAATTGAAATTAAAATTCATATTCGTATTTCCCAACACCCCATTGACCATTTTATTCAATTGGGACGAAAGAGTTGAAATGCCAGTGTTCCAGACAGCCGTAGAAACATTGCTTGAAGATGTAGCCTGAGCCGTTGAATAAGTCGGAGTGCTGAAGCGGCTGAACAACATCAGGAATACCAGTTGTTGGTTCTTCATATCCTCGGTATTGATCACATTTTTGATTTGAAGTTCCAAGTCGGCATCGGCTGAAGGATAAGCCAAATCCAAGTGAATACCTGGACGTTGCAATTCGCCATCTAATTTTAGCACGCAGTTAACGGGTATGCTGCTACGATTCAGATTCAGGTTGCTGAGAACATCCGAAGGCAGCAAATCGGTTAACTGAGCATTTACTGTATAATTTGCCGTAATATCCACTTGTGCTTCGAATGGATTCCCTGCAAATGTAATGCTGCCACCGTCCTGAATGTTAAAGTCTCTACGTAAAAGATTCTGATAGATGAATTTGTATTTTCCAGAAAGGATGTTGTAACGTCCATACAAGCTTATGTCGTCCGATTTGTCAATGACACAACGCAAGGCCCCGCTACCCTTGGCTTTAATGTCATCGCCTGTTGTTGGATCCGTTACAAGCGTCAGGTCGGCATTCGGTGTAACTTCCATATACAAGTTGACCGTCACATTGCTTGGTGTGTTGATTAATGGTGCTGTCAGACGCTTTTTCTTGAAAAGATCCTCTTCTTCGTAATTGTTGACTTTCTTTTTCTGCGTGAATTGAATGAAACTGGCTTCCGTCACTTCTGTATTATTCAGGAATGAAATTGTCACATTGGTTCTATCTTCCGATTTAAGGTTCACATCAATTCGAATGTCGTTTTGAGGTCCATTGATGGAAACGGTCCCCGTTCCATACGCTTTTCCATAGAAATAAGTGTTCGGATTCGGAGGTATATCCATGGCTAGAATATTGGTGCCAGCAATTTCGATTGATGTATGGGTATCCTTGAAGTTGTTGTGAACGATGGTTCCGTTTGCAATACCGATGTTTCCTTCCTTATCGCGAATGCGCACATTCGTGAATTTTACCAATTTGGGAGTCAACAGAATGGTGTCGGAAAAGGTGTATCTGGTATTCAACATTTCAATACCGAATGAACCATTTTCAACGTACGCTTTGGTATACAGTTCTAAATGTTTCATTGGACCTTTGATTACTATATTTCCGGACGCTGTACCTTGCATTCGTTTTAGGATGGTGCCCAGATAGGGTTCCAAAAATGAAATGGGTAACCGATTTCCATTAAGTGACAGGTACATTGAATCTTTGACAGGGTTGTAATAGCCCGTCCCTTGAGCCACAATCCTGCTTGCCTCCGTTGCTGTTGAATCTCTTTTTACGACAGCATCCAATAATAACGCTTTCAGGTTGGTATCCCATTTGGATTTAGCAGTCAAATTACCTAACAAGACTTTATTCAAAGTGAATTGGTGAACATACAAATCGGCATCCAAGCCAGGGGTGCCTAACATTCTGGAACATTTTGCCTCACCGCTCACCAAACCGCCCAATAATACCGAACCGCCGTTGTTTTTAGGTAAAAGGTCGAAAACATTGTCCAAACTGAAAGCATTCAGTGATATATAAAGGGTGTCAGACAGTTTGTTGGAAGCGACCCCCTGTAGTTTAACGAACTGATCGGCATGGGTCAACTGAAAATCGGAGACATACAAGGCTTTGTTTTCCCAACGTAAATTGGTCGGATTGATTTGCCAAAGAGAATCATTTACAATGATGCTGGATTTCTTGAGATTTCCATCTAAGTTCAAGCTTCCATCAGTGGCTCTTGAAAATTGTACATCACCCTGAATGTTTCCACTATAGGTTTGCATGCCAACATTGCTCAAGTTGAACTTGAAGCTTGCAAAGTCGTTCAACCCACGAGCATCCAGATTCATCTTGACCGGCGTTTCTACTGGTCCGAATTGGGCAAATGCCAAGAATTTGGCTTCTTTTTGAGGGTTTTCCAGTAAGAATCCAGCTTCTTGTATCAGGGTTTTCCCATAGGTCAGGTTGGGGGCATCTCCTCGAAAACGGAATTTACCGGTGCTTTCATTGTAGAACCCCTGGACTTCCACCTTTTCAATTAAGTTGAACGGCATTTTCAATATGGTAAGCAATTCCGGACAAGGTGCTAAGCTTCCGTGAAATTCGTAACTGCTTCCCTTAGGCATTTTAAAATTGGAAGAGACCAACGAAGGTAGAAATCTGTTCAGCAATCCTTTGAAACCATCTGAAAGGCCACTTAATTCAAAATTCCCCCATAATTCAGCATTCAGAATGGGAGAAGATACTGTAATCCGTTGATTTCCAATTGTTCTGGCAACATCCAGTTTCATTTTTTTGAGGAAGAACTTTTGTTTGTTGTTGATCAACAGCAAGCTATCCAGGGTGGCATCACCCGTTAAATCGTCCAGGTTGTTACCTGTCATGTTTGAATGCAAATGAAAGGAAAAGCTGGAATTGCTTTGATAACCAAGTAGCCCAAAGGCAAAAGGATTGAATCCGTCGGCAAAGAGGTCGAACTGATAGACGGGCATTTCTTTTGTCAGGTTGACCAAGCCACTAAAGCGTAGGTTGCCATTGGCATCTCCCAATGCCGCGTACCCATCAAAACCGTTTCGATCAAAATGGCCTTTGACGACCAAATTCTGAAAATCATAGCCGTGGTAAAAAATGTGAGAGGCAAGACCATCCACTCGTCCCTCCATTCCCGATTTCGGGTCGAAAGAACCTTTCATCTTGAAATCAAAGCCTGTTTCACCAACCAATGAGTTTTCAGGCAAAAGTTCACCCAAACGGATGGAAGTGCTTTTGAGCGATCCATCATACAGAAGTTTTTCACCCTTTTTGTTGAGTTGTATGTCGGTGGTCAATTCACCAACGGTTGTCCGGAAAAGGCCTGTAACCAAGACTTGCGAAGAACTGCCTTTGAATTTACCTTGATAATTGACCGAACCCAGTTTTTTTAGGATGCTGAGATCATTTTTTGAATTTGAAAACATGCTCATCAGAAAATCAATGCCTGCTGGGCTCACATTGAAATTCTTGATGTCACCGTTCACTTGAAATGTGTTCAAATCCATCAAGTTATTTGCAATGAATATGCCATTAATAGTCAGCATGTTGCTTAAATCAAGATTCATATCTCTGCAAATCAGCCTCGATAAACTCCCCTCAAGGCAGACATCAACTTTAATTGGTTTGCTGAATTTGTTCGCTGATTGGTTTAAAAAACTGAAATCCGAAGGAATTACAAAAATATGTACGATGACTGGTTGAAGTTGAACAGAATCCATCAAATGTTCACGATTCTTGGGCTTTTTATAATTGGCTACTAGACCTTTAATCATTAAGTTTGAGTTCCCAGATTTGAGAACGAAATTGGATACTTTCACCGTTTTTTCAGTAAATAACCCTTCCATCTGCAGTTGATCGATTTGTAAACCGCATTTTTCACGTGCCTGAAATTTTGTCACGGAAAATTTATAGCGGACTCGAGAAGTGGCTTTGAAAGCCATTTTTGCAGAAATATCCTGAATATCCAAGTGGTTTGGGTCAAGCACTCCAGCATTGACAGGAAGTGATGTCACATCATAATGTACCTTGCAATTCCTTAGTAAAATAGTATTGAAGTTAACGTCCCAGTTTTGTTTGACTCGTTTTTTTGATTTGTAGGCGTCCAAAATAAACTGAATATTAAGGGGACTGTCCATCGTTTTTTTGGACAAATAGATGTTGGCTCGAATTAAGCGAATGGAGTTGAATTGAATTTCCTGACGCAACAAGGGTATCAATTGGATAGCGGCATCCATCCGCTCTGCACTCAGGATGGGTTTCCCCCGACGGTCTTTCATGTGAACGACCTGTAGCTCCAGTCCATTATATAAATTGAAACCGACTTTATCGATGGTCAGGGAAGCGCCCGTACGTTGTTTGAAATCACGAATGACCGTATCCATCATCTTTTGTTGAAACCAATTGGTATTCAACACGATTGCCATACTGCAAAAGAGGAGCAGCACTGCAAGGGATACGATTATTCCGATTTTTTTCAAAATATTTGGTATTTTTGCGGGGCTTAAAGGCCCAGAACACGCAATTACAGACAAAAATAAGAAAAAACCCTACATTTTGCACCGTTAAATGCTATTTAGACCCAATTTTGATTTTATATGCACCCTATACTAATTCTCGGTATCGAATCCTCATGTGACGACACCTCAGCAGCTGTTTTAAGAGATGGTAATTTGTTGTCAAATGTCGTGGCTGGACAAAAGGTTCACGAAGCCTATGGCGGTGTGGTCCCTGAACTTGCCTCCAGGGCACACCAACAGAACATCATTCCAGTTGTAGACCAAGCGCTGAAGCAGGCTGGAATTAGACGTGATGAGCTTTCGGCTGTTGCCTTCACTCGTGGACCAGGTTTGATGGGTTCGTTGTTGGTTGGAACTTCTTTTGCAAAGGGATTTGCACGTGCACTGAATATTCCTATGGTTGAAGTGAACCATTTGCAGGCGCACATCCTGGCCCATTTCATACAAGTTGAAGGTGAGGCACACACAAGTCCGGAATTTCCTTTTCTGTGCTTGTTGGTCAGTGGTGGTAATTCTCAAATAGTGTTGGTCCGCTCCTACAACGATATGGAAATCATCGGTCAAACCATCGATGATGCGGCAGGTGAGGCTTTTGACAAATGCGCCAAAGTCATGGGTTTACCTTATCCAGGTGGTCCAGTGGTAGATCGGTTGGCTAAATTAGGCAATTCCAAAGCATTCGTGTTCAGCAAACCACACATTCCTGGTTATGATTACAGTTTCAGTGGACTAAAGACTTCTTTTCTGTATAAACTGAGAGATGAAATAGCTCTAAATCCCGATTTCATCGAACAAAATAAGGAGGATTTATGTGCTTCCCTTCAATACACTGTCGTGGAAATATTGATGGATAAACTTCGAAAAGCGTCCAAGGCATTGGGGGTCAAGGAGGTGGCACTGGCTGGTGGCGTTTCTGCAAATTCAGGTCTAAGAGCTGCTTTTGAAGATCATGCCAAGCGATTCGGTTGGAAGATTCACATTCCCAAATTTGCATATACAACCGACAATGCTGCCATGATTGCCATGACAGGTCATTTCAAATTCCAAGAGGGCATTTTTTCCTCCATGGATGCAGCACCATATTCAAGGGTCATCATCTAATATTTTTCCAAATGTTCAGACAGTTGCTATTGATTTTTGTAGGAGGTGGACTAGGGAGTGTGCTGCGCTCCTTGGCAGGTAAACTTTTCCCCGCTACGATTTATCCGTTGGGGACATTGTTGGTCAATGTATTGGGAAGTATGTTGATCGGATTTTTATACGCATTGTTCAGCCGACATGTCATTGGTGAAAATTATCGCCTTCTTTTAGCTGTTGGTTTTTGCGGTGGCTTCACCACTTTTTCCACATTTTCAAATGAAAACCTGCACTTGATGCGTGAAGGACATTGGATGACCTTTATTCTGTATTCCGTCGGAACGCTGTTGCTCTGTTTGCTTTCAGTCTGGCTAGGTGATAAAATTGGTAACCAGATTTCCTGATTATTTTTTAGGTTGCTTTGCAATAGTGGTTTTCCACTGAGTGACCGAAAGGCCGGTTTTTGCGTTGACGGCTCTTTTCAAGGAATCGACCGATCCAAAACCACAGCTTTCAGCCAGCAGCTGATTCGTCAGTTCGGGGTGAGTTTTTAATAAGTATTCAAGCTCCTCAATGCGGAAGTTGTTCACATAGGTGCAGAAATTCACACCATGATGTTGGTTGATGATGGACGAAACATAGGTACGGTTTGTGCCGACGGTTTTAGCCACATCCTGAATGGTGAGTTTGGTATTCAAATGGATGCGGTCTTTTTTAAACAAGTTCGCAATTTTATCCATCAGTTGTTGCCTATTGTCATTGGGTAAATCATACAGGATATCGGACGCTTGAGATTGATCTTCTTCAAAAGTGGGATTGACCGCATCTTGCTTGAATCCAATCCATCCGATGGTGAACAACATGGTCGAAAAGATGAAAGATGCCAACGTGATGCCCAACATCTCACTGATGAAGTAGCCTCTACCTAAGATGCTCAACGTGATGGACGTAATTCCACAAACAATCAGAACAACGTTCAATATAACGACATTCAAGGTTCTGATTTCATAAAAATCTGCGAAATAGTTTCCGGCTTTTTTTCGGTGTGAGTTGATAAGCCTCAAGTTTGCCGTAACAGTAAATAAAACTTGTCCGACATAAACAACAGAGACAATGATATTCAGAATACGAAGGACCTTTAAAGACTCATCATTCGGTTTTGTGACCAATCGATACAACCATTGAACAAAAACGTCTCGGGGCAATGAAACGTATATAATCAGGTAAATCAGGGATGTTAACAGGGGCGCAAGCAAATAAATGCCGTGTTTTCGAATGGAAAAATATTTTTCCTTGAATAACAACCTAAAATAGATATAGAATAGTGGATAAACAGATAGTGAAGCTAGTTGGTATACAGGCTCCAACAACGATACGAACTTTTGCAAATTCGAAAAATATAGGAAATGAGTCAGGTATACGACTACACAGGCAAGCATGAATTTCCCAAGAAACCTTTTAGCTGAATGTTGACTGCCGGTTTGGAAATTCAGCAGGAGACTCCAAAAAAAAGTCACATAAACCGGAGTCAGTAAAAGGATGGTTTTAATCATGGCGAATTATTCTACGGAGAAAATCGGTTGATCGGTTTTCTGTTCGGTTGGATAGTATTGGATGGCACTATCATTGATTTTTGGAAATTGCGTTTTCAGCAATTGGATCATTTCGGCACCGGCAAGCAATGTTGGGCCATATCCATGTGCTGCAGCTTTGCTGACAGGGCGAAAGCAATAAAATGCAGGGTCGAATCCCATGCCGGTCCCTACACAGGTTCCTTCCACTTCGCCGTTGACCGTAATTTTGGTTGAAACGGCATTCCAGCCCAATTGTGCAACCGGGCCATAAGCCTTGGCATCCAACCAGCCCTTGTTAATGCCATGTGCTAGTGCATACGTGTAGATGGCTGTGGCAGAAGTCTCCAAATAGGAGTCGTTGCGATCAAGCAACTGGTGCCAGAATCCGGTGCTTGATTGAAGTGCCGACAAACCTGCAGCATGCCGTTGATACAATGACAATACCAACGGAAAAAGGGGGTCGGAAGCGGGAAGTACATCCAAGACTTCACACATTGCCAAAATAGCCCAGCCATTGGCCCTTCCCCAGAAGAAAGCAGGATGGGGGTTCATGCTTTCCACCCAACCATGTCGAAAAAGATTTTTTTCAGGCACGAACATCCTGGAAGCGAAATTCAACACCAACTGTGCTGCTTGATGGTTGTATTCCTTCATTCCTGTATAAACTCCATATTGCGCAATGGCAGGTAAACTCATATACATATCGTCCAACCAAACCGTATTGGGGAAGGGCCGGTTTCGTGCAAATGTTCCATCCGACAAACGTTTTTCCTTGTTCAAGACAAAGTTCATGTAATTTTGAATCAATGCTTCACAGGTTTTTTTGTCTCCTGTCACCTGAGCGACCTTAATCATGGAGGCGCAAACAGCCCCAGCGTCATCCAACGCATGGGGGGCAAGAATTTGACGCATTTGCGGATCAATCGTTTTACCTTCGGTCATCACTTTTTTAAACACCGGTGCCACTTTAGCCAAGAACTTCATCCTCTCCACTGCATAATTCAAATAGGTTGTATCACCTGTTGTTTCTGTTGCCCGAACCATCGCGGCATAGGTTACACCCCATTCGTAAGAGGCTAGCCTGAAACCACCTCTGACCAATTGGCTGTTTTCATCGATGGAATTGACATCCGTAATTTTTACATGTGTCTGACTATTCTCAACTTCTGTCAAGGTAGATGCTTGCAAATAGTTCAAGATCAAATCGGTCTTGGCTTTAACGGCTTTAATGGTTAGTTCACCATATGGGATGGTATAAGTAGGTTGCAGGAGGTGTAGAGGTGTCTGCGAGTCATTGCTCACTCGTTGAGCGTTTAGGCTGAAGTTGATTACAAATAGCATCAATACCGTCATCGAATGTAATGGGCTTTTTACTTTCATGGAACAAAAATTAGAGTTGCGATTTTGACAAAGATACAAAGCGTCCTTGAAATCGAAAACCTTTCAAAATAATAATCTATATCCGTTTCTGAATTTGGTAAAATCAATTAAATTTGTTTAATCAACACCCTGATTCCCATGAATATTGAAGAATTGAGAACTTTTTGCCTATCCGTTCCGGGTACAGAGGAATGCTTGCCGTTCGACGATGTGACTTTGGTTTATAAGGTTATGGGTAAGATGTATGCGTTGATACCGTTGGATACTGAAATTTGCAGCATTTCGGTCAAGTGCAATCCGGAAAAAGCGATTGAACTACGAGAACGTTACCAAGCAGTTGAGGAAGCTTGGCATTTCAATAAAAAATATTGGAACACGCTCTTGCCAAACAAGGATATGGAAGATGCCGAAATCAAACGTTGGATCCTACACTCTGTAGATGAGGTCATCTGCAAATTGCCCAAAATCAAGCAAGAAGAATATAGAAACCTGAAAAAGTGATTTTTACACCTTTTTCTTTTCCTGTTGTTTGTCCTTATTTAACGTGAATCGCTTGATTTTCAAAGTAGCTGTTTTTTCAAAGGGCTCTTCAGTCCGCTGCAATTCAGAAAGTTGAGCGTGCTTACCGACCGATTGATTTACCTTTTCCTTAAGTTCCTTCAAGTAAAGGTCCAGCCTTTTCTTCATCTCCTCTTCATAATTGATGGCTGTCTTGAGCATTTCATGGTATTTCTTGGAAAACTCTTCAGCATTTAAATAGACTTGAGCCACCAATTTGCCTTTGTGTTGGTAAACCACGGACTCCACGACGCCATCCATTCCATTGATGATGGCCTCAATTTCTTCAGGATAAATGTTTTCACCACTGGCACCCAAAATCATGTTCTTGCTTCGGCCCTTAAGTGACAAGTTTCCTTTTTTATCCAATACACCCAAGTCGCCTGTACGGAACCAACCGTCTTTGTCCAAGACTTCTTCTGTGATTTCGGGTTCTTTATAATATCCCGACATGACATTTTTACCACGTACAACGATTTCACCTTCATCCGTTAAAGGATTGATGTTGATTAGCTTGGCTTCTACGCCTTGCATGACAGGACCTACGGACCGATAAGTGGTCTTGCCAACGGATGCTCCGAAAATCATGGGAGATGTTTCCGTTAATCCGTATCCACAGGAATAAGGGAAGTGTGCATCCCTGAGAAATCGTTCCACTTCGGGAGCAACAGCAGCGCCACCAATGCCAAAGAACTCCATTCTGCCGCCAAAAACTTTGAACATTTTTTTTCCTGCAGCTTTATGAAGAATGATTTGAAAGGGCCGAATGCCATAAAGAAAGCGCATCAGAGGCGATTTGGTGAGTTTTGGCTTTACGCCCACGCTGAAGAATTTTTCAATGATGAGCGGTACGGTAAGCATCATGGTGGGCCGAATGTTCTTCAGCAAGGGCATGAGCACATTGGCTGTAGGTGCTTTGTCGATGTAATGTGTGGTTGCACCCTGCATGGTGCCCAAAATCAATCCGAGCGTGCATTCGTAAGTATGAGCCAAAGGTAAAACAGAAAGGTAAACGTCTCGGTTGCTTACCGGGTGAATGGTGGTACACTTATAAGCATCCCAAACCAAGTTTTCGTTGGTGAGCATGACCCCCTTGGAGCGTCCGGTGGTTCCTGATGTATAGATGATGCAAGCCAAATCCTTGGGCTGTACGCGTGTCGGAGTGAATTTTTTAAATGCTTTTTCGTTTTCCTGGCAATATTGTTCGATCCTTTCTTTGGTCGGGATACTTGTAAAATCATTGATTTGGATGATAAAGCCGTTAAATTCCAAATCAGCACCGATTTTATGATAAACCTTTTGGCTTACAATCAAACCTTTGGCTTCAGAATGTTTAAGTATGTTTTTGATTTCCAAGAGGGAGAAATCGACTAAAATCGGTACGACTACAGCCCCCATAGAGGTTATTCCAAAGTAGGAAACACCCCAATTTGGCATATTTTCACTGATCAATGCTATTTTGTCGGTTGGTTTCACACCTTTTTCAGACAAATAGAAACGCAATTGAGAGGCCAGTTTGCCCAATGAACGGTAGGTGACGACGCATTCACTTCCTAAAGTGGAAAGTACCTTGTCTCCAAACAGTGATACGCTTTGCTCCAAAACGGATTGCAAGGTGTTTATTGCAGGTATGATCATAATCAGAATGTTTCTATATTACAAATGTAGGGCGATTTTTTCAGATTTGAGGGTTAAACCTTGTAATTCGAGTTTTTTTGTGTAGTTTTGTCACGTATAACAATAAAGGAAAACCATCATGCATTCCATCCACCATCATCATCATTTTAATCGATAATCGGTTGGCCGGAATTGCGTATACAAACAACATTGAAAAGGCTTGCCGGTAACGGGTGAGCCTTTTTTTTATTCAACAAACGGAAATATGCTTAGAATTGCAGTTCAATCAAAAGGTCGTCTCAATGAAGACACCATGTCGTTATTCCAGGAAGCTGGTATTAAACTTGAATCCGGTAAACGGACCCTCCTGGTTCCTTCCAAAAACTTTCCTGTAGAAATCCTTTTTCTGCGGGATGACGATATTCCCCAAACAGTCGCGTCGGGTGTAGCCGATGTCGGCGTCGTGGGTGAGAACGAATTTTTTGAAAAGAAGGAAAATGCCGAAATTTTCAAACGTCTGGGGTTCAGCAAGTGCCGTCTTTCCATTGCTATTCCAAAGGCAGTGGATTATCCAGGTGTGGAATGGCTGAACGGTAAAAAGATTGCCACCTCGTATCCCGTCATTCTTTCTGATTTCCTTCGTGAAAAGGGTGTGAATGCCGATATCCACGTCATTACCGGTTCAGTTGAAATCGCTCCAGGTATAGGCCTGGCAGACTGCATTTTCGATATTGTCAGCTCGGGAAGTACCTTGGTGAGCAATGCCTTGAAGGAAGTTGAAGTGGTGATGCATTCCGAAGCTTTGCTTATCGGTCACGCAGCATTGACCGAAGAAAAACAGAACATTCTGGATGAACTGTTGTTTCGCATTCAGTCCGTACAAAATGCTGAAAACAAGAAATATGTTCTGATGAATGTCCCAAATGAACAAATTGAGGCTATCGTCAATGAAATTCCAGGAATGCGAAGCCCAACGGTCATGCCATTGGCTAAACCAGGCTGGAGTTCATTGCACACTGTGCTCGAAGACAAGCGTTTTTGGGAAATCATAGGTAAACTGAAGGCATTGGGTGCCGAAGGTATTCTGGAACTTCCCATCGAAAAAATGATTCCTTAAATGAAACGAGTTAATTATCCTTCTGCTGGTGAATGGCCGATGTTATTGCAACGGCCAACATTTGACCCATCAGGTCTGAATGATGTGGTAGGTGACGTATTACTGAATGTCCGCACTAGGGGGGATGAGGCTGTACGGGAATATGGATTGAAATTTGACAAGGTAGCATTGGATGAATTTGAGGTTTCATCAAAGGATATATTTGATTCAGAATATAATATATCTAGTGACTTAAAGAATGCCATTAACCTTTCCTGCAACAATATCTCCGCTTTCCACCGTGCTCAAGATACTTTTTTGCCCATTGTAGAAACCATGCCAGGAGTTACTTGCTGGCAAAAAGCCATGCCCATCGAAAAGGTTGGCCTTTATATTCCTGGGGGTACGGCACCTTTGTTTTCAACGGTACTAATGCTTGCGCTTCCAGCTAAAATTGCAGGTTGTCGTGAAATAGTCTTATGTACACCCCCGAACGCTGAAGGCAAGGTACATCCTGCTGTTTTATACGCAGCCAAAATTGCTGGAGTCAGCAAAGTTTTCAAGATTGGTGGCGTTCAGGCAATTGCTGCCATGGCTTACGGGACTGAATCCGTCCCCAAAGTCTACAAGATTTTTGGCCCCGGAAATCAGTATGTGACGGCTGCCAAACAGCTGGTCAGTCTGCGTGATGTGGCCATTGATATGCCTGCCGGCCCCTCCGAAGTCGAAGTATTGGCCGATGAAACGGCTGTTCCCGCCTTTGTTGCCTCCGATTTGTTGTCACAGGCTGAGCATGGCAAAGACAGTCAGGCTATTTTGATCACTACTTCTGCTGAACTTGCTGATGCTGTTGAAAAAGAGGTGTTTAAGCAACTTGACCTTCTGCCGCGAAAAGAACTGGCAACCGTTTCTATCGGAAACAGCAAGATTATCGTTGTGAAAAATATGACGGAGGCGATAGAAGCAACCAATGTATATGCCCCGGAACACCTTATCATTGCTACAAAAGACCCGCATCGGATATCGGACGGTATTTACAATGCAGGCTCCATTTTCTTGGGCAATCTGACACCCGAAAGTGCTGGAGACTACGCTTCGGGCACTAATCACACGCTACCCACCAACGGCTATGCAAAAATGTATAGCGGCGTCAACTTGGATAGTTTCCGTAAAAAGATTACTTATCAGGAAATAACGTCCGAAGGTCTTCGAAACATTGGTCCTGCCATCGAAATCATGGCTGAAACCGAATCCCTGACGGCTCACAAGAATGCCGTGACCCTTCGAATGAAAGCTTTATAAAAAGAATTATGCAACTGAACGAACTCATACGCCCCAACATCTATAAACTGAAACCCTATTCCTGTGCCAGGGACGAATTTCAGGGCGAGGCATCGGCCTATTTGGATGCCAATGAAAATCCGCTGAATGCTCCTTGGAACCGTTATCCGGATCCGTTGCAGAAAGCACTTAAGGAAAAAGTGGCAACTTTGAAGGGAGTCCGTACCGATCAATTATTTTTCGGGAATGGCAGTGATGAGCCCATTGACCTGATTGTCCGCATTTTTTGCGAACCGGGAGTGGACAATATCGTGGCAATGGACCCCAGTTACGGAATGTATCAGGTTTGCGCCGACATTAACAACGTCGAATACCATAAAGTCCTTTTGAACGATGACTTTACATTGGATGCAAGCAAGATGCTAGCTGCGACGGACCCCCAAACAAAGGTAATCTTTCTCTGTTCGCCGAATAATCCTACGGGAAATGATTTGAAAATCAGTGAAATAACTAAAATTATCCATGCGTTTCAAGGAATTGTTGTCGTGGACGAAGCATACATCGATTTTTCGACCAGAGAGAGTTATTTGAAGATTTTGGACAGTCATCCAAACTTGATTGTGCTCCAAACCTTCTCAAAAGCCTGGGGCATGGCAGCTGTCCGATTGGGCATGGCATTTGCTTCCCCTGAAATCATTCACTACCTGAACAAAGTAAAATATCCTTACAACATCAACCTGCTCACTCAAAACTTTGTTTCTGCCGAATTGGAGGAACTGGATCGTAAGAATGACTGGGTGGATCTTATTTTGCAACAGCGTACGGTTTTGATTTCAGCCTTGAGCAAACTCCCTGTCGTGCAACATATATATCCCACTGATGCCAATTTTATTTTGGTGAAGGTGGCCGATGCCAATGCTGTCTACAACTTTTTGGTTAACGAGAAAATCATCGTCCGCAACCGCAATTCTGTTTCCCTTTGCTTTGGATGTCTACGCATAACCGTAGGGATACCCGAAGAAAATGAGCTGCTTATAAACGCTTTGAAAAAACTGAACGCATGAATACCCGCAAACGCATACTTTTCATTGACCGTGACGGATCCCTCGTACTGGAACCACCTGTTGATTATCAATTGGACAGTCTGGAAAAACTGGAATTCTATCCGGGTGTTTTTCGCAATTTGTCCTTTATACGAGAAAAACTGGACTTCATGTTCGTCATGGTGACCAATCAAGACGGTATGGGAACCGATTCCTTCCCGGAAGAAACCTTCTGGCCAGCTCAAAACAAAGTGTTGAAAGCGTTTGAAAACGAGGGTGTTACCTTTGATGCCATTCATATAGATCGTTCCATGCCTGTCGACAATGCGCCCACCCGCAAACCACGTACAGGCATGCTATCTGGATATTTGACCGATGAATACGATTTGGAGCATTCCTTTGTGATAGGAGATCGTATGACCGATGTCGAACTGGCTAAGAATCTGGGCTGTAAAGCCATTCTTTTGCAACAGGACAATGATGAAACAGCCATCAACCTGAGCAAAAGGGGTATTAATGACGTTTGCGCTTTGATTACGCCCAATTGGAACGATGTCTCAGCCTTCTTGTTTGCAGGCGAACGAAAAGCTGTGGTGGCTAGAAAAACGCATGAAACCGACATCTATGTAGAATTGAACCTGGACGGAAACGGTAAAACGAACATTTCAACTGGTCTGGGATTCTTTGACCACATGCTGGACCAAATAGGCAAACATGCTGGCATTGATTTGACCATTAAAACGATTGGCGATCTGAATGTAGACGAACACCATACGGTCGAAGATACTGCCATCGCTCTTGGAGAGACCCTGCTTAAGGCTTTGGGTGACAAACGAGGTGTTGAACGCTATGGATTTTGCTTGCCCATGGACGATTGCTTATGCAGTGTGGCGCTAGACTTTGGTGGACGGCCTTGGATTGTCTGGGATTGCGAATTTAAACGGGAAAGAGTAGGGGATGTGCCAACGGAACTTTTTTTCCACTTCTTCAAGTCTTTAAGCGATTCTGCTCGTATGAACCTGAACATCAAAGCCGAAGGGGAAAATGAACACCATAAAATCGAAGGTATCTTCAAGGCATTTGCCCGTTCCATCAAAATGGCAATCAGGCGGGATATATATAATTATGAGTTACCTACAACCAAGGGCTTGCTATAGAACTTAAAACATGGCAATGGTGTTGTAGACGGGGGCGGTGTTCAATGGCTTTTCCTCAAAACAAACTTCCAAGGTGGTGTTAACAGTCAATATCGGCAAAATCAATTTGTTTTTTTCAAGTTGGCTTGTAACATCTTCACCATTTAGGAATATGGCAGATATTCGAATGACATCTAAGGGCTTAATGATGCAAGTAATGGTGCCATCTTCATTGAATTTCTGCTTGATGGTGCCATTTTCCGCCTGTACAGTTAAGCAAACAGGGGCCTTTTTGTTCCAAACATTAGACTGCGTTTTTGCGTCCGCCGAAAAGGCGATAACCATGAGTAAAACAAAAAATATCAAATTCGTTTTCATTGCCGTATGTGAAAAGTAGTCGTTCAAAAAAGCTGATGATCTATAAGAAAAATTGCCTGTGAAGCTGTAATCCTAATTGTAGTTACCTACATCGTAAGTCCTATTACAAAGAAACCTCAAGCTACCCTCGATGTTTGTAAGGATTGGATTTTATGCATGTAAGGGAATCGGTAAATGTGTATAGGACAAAATAGAAGTACATAAAAAACACACTTAAAAAGTATACATCGAACAAATCCAATGTATATTTGTAATAGAACGCTACCCTTTAAACAACATTTTGAGCACTTACATCGGTTCTCAGAATTTTCGAATTCAAGTCACTGCTTTTACGGGAGTAGTCCGTAAAATAGAAATGAAGATCGCTGAGGTCAGTTTGTTAATTCCTTAAACTCTAAAAAAGATCATGTATGAAAAATTCCCTTTTTTTCAGTTTCGTACTTGTGGTCCTGCTAACAGGCTGCAAGGGTGAAAGAAGACTCGCCATCGAAGGTTCATGGCGAATGGTTTACGGAGAGTGGATGGCTTCAGATAGCAGCACCTATCCGGCTCAGATCATGGGTAGCCAGATAAAAAGTTGGACAAAGGAATACTTTACCTTTGTCGGTGAGTTTAAACGCGGACATAGTCCCATTGAAGATGCGTATGGAGGTGGAACGTATACGTTGATCGGGAATCGTTATACGGAAAATGCAGTGTATCAATACACCAAAGCTTATTTGGATAACGAAATTCGGATTTTGTTAGAAATTAAAGGCGATACGTTGATTCAACGCTGGCCTGCGACTGTCGATTGGAAGTTGCCTAAAAAGTATTGCATGGAAAAATACGTTCGATTGAGGTAGTCCTTTTATTTTCTTTATAATGAAAATGCCTTTGCTGGTGTCTGAATTTTGTTTCAGGTGCCGGGCAGAGGTTATTTTTGTTTATATTTGAATGACGAATCGAAAAGAAATGAATTTGGACATCATTGGAGATATACACGGCCATGCCGAGAAGCTGGAACATCTACTACAGAAGTTGGGATATTCGGTTCTGGATGGTGTTTATATGCATTCACAGCGTCAGGTTTTGTTCCTAGGGGATTACATTGACAGAGGTCCTCAAATTCGTGCAGTACTTGATATTGTAAGAAACATGGTTGAAGCTGGTTCGGCTAAAGCTTTAATGGGAAATCATGAATACAATGCATTGTGTTTTCACTTTCAGGAGTCTGAGGGCGGACATTTACGGAAGCATCTTATTAAAAACATCGTTCAACATTATGAAACGCTGAGGCAGTTCCAAAATGAACAGGAAGTATACGAAGATTATCTGGAATGGTTCAAAACACTGCCCTTGTATTTGGAAACCGATGGTTTTAGAGCGGTGCATGCATGTTGGGATAGCAATCACATTCAATATTTGAAGAACCATTTAGTGGATGGTCGGTTGACGGACGATCTGATTTACAAGTCGGTCTGTATGGGAACACCACTTTATCGGGCTGTTAACAATGCATTGAAGGGTAGGGAAATACAAATACCAAACGGTCTGACCTTCACGGACAAGGATGGAACCAAACGGACTCAGATTCGCATCAAATGGTGGGAGAATCCGCTTACGACCACTTGTAAAGACTTAAGTGTGGAAGCACTATCTTATTTGCCCGATGTCCTGATGGATCGTCCCTTGATACGGACAACCAATTATTACAAACCGGACGAAAAACCCGTGTTTTTTGGCCATTATTGGTTGAAAGGTGAACCGTCCCTTTACCGTGGAAATGTCTGTTGCCTAGATTACAGTGTGGCCAGGCATGGTCATTTGGTGGCGTATCGTTTTGATGGAGAATCTGAATTAAATAGTGATAAGTTGGTTTTTGTTTAAAAATAATTGTTTATGAAGAAATATCTTTTGTTGTCTGTTTTTTTGGTGATGGTTATAACGATTTCAGCCAAGTCCTTTTTAAGGGGTGAAGCCGGAGGTCACGAAGCAGATGCCTATTCTGTGTTACCATTTAAGGAATCAGGTAAGATATCTGATTGGTTCGAAGCAATACACAAAACAATTGATGTTCCATATAACAGCTATTTCAAGGGTCTTAGAGATGCCCCACATCATAAATTTTCTTGGGGAAAGTATGGGCATCGAATTTTCTTCCATTGGGGGTTTAACGGTAAGCCTTGGAGTCCCCAAATTGAGGAGAAAGTGTTGGAATGTCATTGGGATGCTGCCACTACGGAGGCATTCAAAAGAAAGCTCATAGAAGAACAGGCTAGACGCAACCGCCTGGTGATGGAGTGCACGAGTCAAACGCTCGAACTTGGGATGTCAGGAACGTTGCGTGAATATACGAACGGATTCGCCAGTCTGGTCTATGACACGCATTTGCTGGGAGATTATTCTACTTCTCAAAAAGCACCTCTTCAAGACCTGAATGCCGTTATTGACGATATCAAGACTGCTCTTTACAGAAAATTGAAAGGTGGAAATGCTGCATTGGCTATCAATAAACGCCTTGACTTGACAAAAACCTTGTACTCGGAACCAGAAATCCGAGCAAAGAAAGTGTTGGAAATTTTGCAGGAAGATGCACCCGAAATGATTTTGAACGCTCAAGACGGGTATTTCAGAAAACACTTTAAAGACTGCAAGATAAAAGTGAAAAGCGGTCTCTAGTTAAAATTCGAATATCTTTTTCGTTAAATGTTCGGACGCCACCCAGAGAGCCTTGGCTAGAGTCTCATTGTGTGAAGTTGGGGAAGACTTGACGTGGACCGGATATCCTCTGAAACCACCAATTCCCTTAGGACCAATATATTCAGAGCCTTTTAGATTGGGTTCTGTTGCTGCACGGAGAATGGGTAAAGCACCCAATTCAACACGTTGAGTGACAAATTTTGTGACAGCACCAAAACCGGAAGTCTTAAAGAGATTGGTATTCGTCACACCGGGATGAGCTGCATTGGCTACCACGTTCAATCCGTGTTCTTTTAGCCGCCTGTCCAACTCATATGTAAACAGCAGATTGGCCAGTTTGCTTTGAGAATAGGCTTTGGTACGACTGTACGATTTCTCCCAATTCAAATCTTGTAAGTCTATATCTTTCAGCATGGTATGGGCTATGCTACTTTGGGTCGTTACACGTGATCCTGGTGTATTTTTCAGCAGATCCAGCAACGATGCCGTCAATGCAAAATGACCCAGATGGTTGGTGCCGAACTGAAGTTCGAAATTTTGCTTTGTCACTTCTCGAGAAGCAGGATACATTACTCCTGCATTGTTCATGAGAACATCCAATTTGGTGTATATGGCATGGAAGGCTTTTGAAAACGCCCGAATGGAATCCAAATCAGCCAGATCCAGAATCATCCAACTGACTTTCGCTGCCGGACAGTTGCTTTTAATACTTTCAACAGCTTTTATACCTTTTTCTTCCGAACGCGCTGTCAGAATCACTTCCGCATTTTTCAGACTCAACACTCTTGCCACTTCCAATCCGATTCCGCTGTTTCCACCGGTTATCAAAATCGTTTTGCCGACTTGGTCGGCGATGTTATCGATGGTCCAGTTTTTGGTTGACATGGTGTTCGTATTAATTTATGGCTTTATCCCGTTGAAAATCAAAATAAGTCTTTCTCATAATGTTTGCCAACATCAACTGGTAATTGATGTAGGCTCTTAAGTGCGAGTTATAGGCCGTGTTAAGCCGTTCACGCTCCAATGCCAATGATTGGCTATCAATATTCCCGTCCGAAAATCGTTGCCTGGTGATGCTGAAACTCTTTTCTGCAACTAAGACGTTTTTCTCGAGCAATTGCAAGCGTTTGAGGCTGCTGTTTAGTTCATCCACCATATTTCGAACCTCACGTTCAATGGTACGTTTTGTATTTTCCTGACTGTAAAGGTTTTGTTGAAGTCTTGCTTTTGCAGCATTTACTTGAGCCCGATTCTCTCCCCAATCGATAATGGGTACGGTAACTTTAAAGCCTATACCATAGTTGATACGCCGATGTACCAGATCTTGAAAGGAAGTATTGACGGAACTAGTAATGTCTGCAGGCAATCCTAGTTTGTCAACACCCGTTTTTTGTAAATAGGCATCAAAATCGCCCTTGACCATTCCTTCGGCTTTTTGCCGTTTAATACTCATTTTACTAAGTTCTATCTGAATTTCCTGTTCCCGAATTTCCAACCTATTTTTCATTGCCAGTTCAACAGCTTTTTCAGGATCAACTATTACGACCTTATATGTCAGTTCATTACTTAAAACGACACTGTCAGTCAACTGCAAGCCAATCAATTCCTTAAATGAATTCAAAGCGGAACTTTGGTCGATAATAGACAAATCATAATTGTTCTGGGCTTCTGCTAAGTCAACCTCCATCTGCAACGCATCCACTTCCTTGATCAAACCTGCGTCATATTTATTTTTAGCAATGGTGTAAGCTTCGGTTTGGCGTTCCAGATTCATTCGAGCAAGTTCTTCACTTTTTTGTACGGAGATTAGATTAAAAAATACCTGAGTGACATTATAAACCAAGTCGAGTTCATTTCTTTTAAGACGCTTGTTGGATTCTTCATAAGCAAGCTCTGCCTGTTTAAATCCTGATTTTATATTGTTGTAGTACAACGAATTGACAGGTTGTGATAGTTTAAGCGTTGTATTCAGATCAAACGATCTGGAATCGTGAATGTAATCGTCCAAATTTGAAACATAAGACGATAATGAAATATTTCCGTCTGTAGGAAGAGGTTGGTTGATGGCTAGGTTTCCGGTAAACTGCAGGTTTTTGGTTGGATAATAGTGAATACCCGATGAATCCTTCTGTTGATCAACTTTATCCTCAAAGATCGGCGTTTCAAGCGTTAGGTTCACATGTGTCTTGAACTTGCTGGTTGCCAAATTCAAATTATACTCCGCAATTTTCAAGTCCTGTTTCAAATTGAGCATATCATAACTCTTTTCCTTGGCGATTGTGATGCTTTTTTCCAGATCCAACAAATAGGTTTCAGCAAACAGACCAGTAGAAATACTGATCAATGCCATTGTTAAAACGATGATCTTTCTCATAATGATTCTTTGGTCTTTATGTTGGCTTTATCCGAATGAATAAGTCCATCTTTAATAAAAATGGTACGATGTGCATGGTCGGCAATTTCTTGTTCATGCGTGATGAGAATGATGGTATTGCCTTCCTGATGCAATTTATTGAAGAGTTCCATAATTTCATCTCCGGTTTTGGAATCCAAAGCTCCAGTGGGTTCATCGGCCAACAAGATGCCTGGATTGGTCACAAGGGCTCTTGCTATGGCTACGCGTTGACGTTGGCCGCCGCTCAGTTCGGTCGGTTTATGGTTGATTCGGTCTGCCAAACCAACACGTTCCAAGGCTTTCAATGCCCGTTCCCTGCGTTCGATCTTGTGTATACCGGCATAAATCAGTGGCAATTCCACATTGTGGATAGAACTCATGCGTGCAAGTAAATTGAAATTCTGGAAAACGAATCCGATTTCCTTGTTGCGCATTACAGATAGGGTGTCGTCGTCCAGGCTACTTACATCGACGTCTCTAAACAAATAATTGCCGGAGGTCGGTGTATCTAGGCAACCGATGATGTTCATCAACGTAGATTTGCCCGAGCCCGAAGGTCCCATGATGGCTACATACTCGTTTTGAGCAATCTGCAAGTTAATGGTTTTCAATGCATCGACTTCCACATCGTCCATTACATATTTCTTGGAGAGGTTTCTAATTTCTATCAACATGGTTCGTCACATTTATTCGTATCGGATGGATTCAATGGGTTTCAGATTGGCAGCATTCTTGGCAGGCAGGTAACCGAAACAAACACCAACCAATACCGAAAAGCCGAAGGCTATGAATACCGAATACGGCCGTATGAACGTGTTCACATTCGTAAACAGCGAGATGGTAAGTGACAAACTTACACCCAGTATGACCCCGATGATACCGCCTGTGATACTGATGGCAACAGCTTCCGTCACGAATTGGCTCATGATGTCCGACTTCTTCGCGCCAATGGCTCTTCGAATGCCAATTTCACGCGTTCGTTCCATCACGGTGGCCAACATGATGTTCATGATACCGATACCACCCACTACGAGTGAAATCGCAGCGATAGCCCCCAGTAAGAAGTTGTAAATCTGCCTTTCCTTTTCTTCCTGTTTGAGAAGTTCATAGGGTATGACTAGGGAGTAATCCACATTGTTGAAGTGGTGACGGATCAGGATGCCGCGAATCAAATCGGCTATTTCCATAAGCTTTTCCGAACTTTCCACTTGAACAGTAATTTGTTGCACTTGGCTTGTCAGCACGTTCTCCTGGGAGAAACGATTCAAGAAAGTGGTGAGCGGCACGTAAATGTCAGTATTCAGGTCCCGTGAAGCAAGTTCTCCAACCGTTTCGGTAAATACGGCCTTCGATTTCAGAACTCCGATCACTTCCAACCACTGGTCATCGACCTTAACCATTTTTCCGATGGCGTCCTGCTGCTGAAACAAGGCTTTGGCGACACCGGCTCCCAACACACAAACTTTCAGATTCCTTTTATAATGATCTCCATTGATGAAAATGCCTTTTTCGGTCTCGAAATTGAGCATTTCGATATAATCTGGTGTGATGCCGATGATGGTCGATTTGGAGGATTTGTCACCGTACTTGACATCCGTATTGATTTCAGCCTGTGGTGCAACACGTTTGACACCTGGTACTATCTCCTTGATGACCTGAGCATCGGCGATGGACAGGCCTTGGGAAAACTTGGCACGTACTTCTTCCAATTCCTGGTCTGTAAACTTCTTATCGCGAATGATGATGTTGTTCACTCCCAAATCTTGGTATTTGGCGATAGCCTGTCGCTTGGCACCTTCACCAATGGAAAGCATGGAAATGACCGAGGCAACTCCGAAAATGATTCCCAACATGGTCAGGAACGAACGGAATTTATGATCGGTAAGACCTGCCAAAGCAACTCGTATGTTTTCTTCGTACTGCATATCTTTAATCTTTATGGATTTCTTCGAGGGGAACCAACCGTTGACCCTTCTTGAAATCACCGTAAATGACGATTTGGGTATTGTTGGACGGACCTAACTTTACGTTGACCGGCAAATATCCGTTGCCCTTCTTAAGATAGACGCAATGGCCTGTCTCCGTAGTGTCTATGCAGTTCAGTGGCACAAAAGTCGCATTTTTAATCTCTTTGCAGAAGAATTCGCAACTGACCGTCATTCCTGGTTTCAACCGCTCATCTTGATCTAGAATGGTCACTTCCACATCGAACACCTTTTGATTGGATTTATCGTCTTTGCGGTAACAAAGCTTTTCAATCAAGGATACTTTGCCGTCAAATGAAACATCGGGCAATGCGTCTAGTCGGACAACGACTTTCTGACCAACTGCAATTTTATCAAAGTCGAATTCATTGACCTGCGTTTCAACCTTCATTTTGGATAAATTGGGCACATTTCCCATAATCGCACCTTGATAGATCTCATCACCGATTTTTAACTGACTTCTGTTCCTTCTGTTCTTGGCAATCTGGAAAATGCCAGAGATTGGAGTCCGAATGGTCAACTTAGGAAGGACATCATACGCACTCTTGATATTCTTCTTCATCTGATTGATACGAATCCTTTGGATGATCAGGTCGTTTTTCTCTATAGTTTTGTTGAATTCGATAGCCCGCTTGGTTTTGTCCAACGCGATTTTTTCCTGCTCGAACTCCAATTCTTTGGATTTCCGTATTTGATTGGATTCAAACTGCGTATAATCCATTTCCAGCTTTTTCAGATTGTAAGCTGCAATTCCATTCTTCAGGTTGGTCTCCAGTTCCGAGCGCCGGTTGCTCTGATTAACGAGCAATTTATCCATGTTAGCCTGTTCTGTTTCCAATTGGCCTTCCAATTCGATGATCACTTTCTTGACTTCAGTAGGATCAAGCTGTATGACCGAGTCACCAGCTTTTACTTCCGTTCCATGATCGAGCAAACCGATGATTTTCATCTCGTACCAATAATCACCATAACGGGGAAGGACGAAGGCTTTGGTTTCGATGGCTGCCAATTCTCCCGATTCAATAATGGTCTGGTGAAACGTTCCCCTTTGAATTTTATAACTGTCAAAGGGGTTGCCTGTACAAGCAGCCAATACTGAAATCAAGACAAGACCCAGAACTCCCCAACTTTTTTGTACGCGTTTCATTTGGTGGTTGTTTTTGGGGTTTGTTTGGAATCCTTTGATTCTTTGACTGCGAAGGGATCGGCCATGGCTACTACATCACCTGCTTTTAATCCTTTGGTAATAACGATGTGATCTGTGTTGGAGACACCCGTTTCGACGATTACTTTCTCAAAAATACCTTTCTTCTTGACATAGACATATTCCTCCAATCCATTGGACAGAACGGCATCCAATGGCACATAGACTACGTTGTCTATTTTGCGCACCAAAAGTCGGCAACTGACGGAAAGGCCTGGCAATAGTTTTTTGCTGCTGTCCTTGATGAGGATGTCGACCGGAAAAACTTTTATTTTGGATGAACCTTCTTTGTTCACCGCCAGATTAGCCACCGTCATGACTTCGCCGATATATACGCTGTCGGAAAAGGCATCTGGCTTGATTTCTACTTTCAAACCCTTTGTTACTTTCGAGATATCGACTTCATTGATTTGAACTGTCGCTTTAAGTTGGTTCATGTTTGGCAGTTGAATGAGCGGTTGCCCCGACCAGCATTGGTCTCCGATCTGAAACTTGGCACTGCTGCTCCCGTTTCGATTGATGATGGCGATGCCGGGAGCGGGAGAGTCCAAAAACAATCGTTCCAATGTTTCATGTGCTTCTTTTAATCGGCTTTTGTCTTGCTCGATGGATAGCATCTTTTGCTTAACATCCTCTGCCTGAATCTTTATTTGATTTTCAATCTGTTCTTTGGCTCTTGCAAGTGCAATGTTTGCCCGATCTAGGTTCAACTGAATTTCTTTACGTTTGATGTTTGCTTCGTAAGTTGCCGATTCAAATTGGATTTTGGAAATTTCCTGAGACAATCGTGTTACTTCGTAATCGGCCCGCTGTTCTTCCAAATCCGATTGTTGCTGTGCCTTCATCTTTTCAAGTTCGGCATAGCTCATTTCGAGTCTGCCTTCTGCTTCTACAATCTCTTTCTTGACTTCGGAAGGATCGAACACCAACAACGTATCCCCTTCTTTTACCTCTTTACCGTCCTTTACTATTTGGGATATTTTCAAGTTACCGTATCTCCATGAAATGTCGGGCGAGGAAATATTGATGGATTTGATTGCTTGGATTTCGCCAGTTTCAATCACATCTAAGTAAAAAGTACCTTTAATCGCTTTGCTGACAGGGACTTCAACCGTTTCTTTCTTATTGCAGGACAACAAAAACAAGAGGGTGCAGACGAGCAATGTTGTTTTTCTCATAGTATGAATTCAGCTATTTGGATTTGATTTTCTTGGAAGTGTTTTTCGGAAACAACGTCGTTTTCTTGATGGAAACGCTGGCAGGTTTGATCATAGACAGGGTTTCCTTGCCTGTCAAACCTTTGATAATGACTGCTTTTTTGGCCGAAGCGGGTCCAATATTTATTTGCCTCTTTTCATATCCTTTTTCGAGCTTGACATAGACGAATTTTTTGGATTCTTCATCGAAAATGGCGATTTGAGGCACGACTATCGTATCTTTTACCCGTTGAATGATGATATTGCAAATTACGGACAATCCTGGCTTTGGCAATGTTTTGTAACTTTCGACGGATGCTTCCACATCGAAAATCTTGACTTTGGAATTTCTAGAAATGGGTTGACCTATCGGTGCCTTGCTCACTATTTTTCCTGTTGCAACATTGCCTGGCATCGCATCAAACAAGTATTCGACACGATCATTGACGTTCATTCGCTTGTAACTGGCCTCGGAAGCTTGAATATGAACTTTCATTTCGGTCATGTCGGGAATGTTTATCAAGGGCATTCTGGAGTATACCGTTTCCCCTTCTTGTACCTTCTTGTCCGTCTCCCATGAAATGGCCCGCATCGCCATGCCAGATTGAGATGCTTTGATGGTAAACTGGTCAATCAGTTCCATAGTGCTTTTTAAACGGTTTTCCTTGCTTTGAATCTGAAGATCCATGCGTTTGAGTTGATTCTTGTTGATGATGTCCAGCGCTTTCAGCTTTTTCATCAATTTGTTTTTGACGATGTCGGCTTTCTGAAGTTCCAATTCCTTAACCCGTCTTTGAACAGGGGAAGCGTAGATCAATTGCAAGGAATCGAGGTTGGCAATGGCTGTCTGCACTGCATTTATCTTAACCTGCGCATCCAATTGTGCATAACGCATGTCTAGGTTGGCCTGGGTTTTTGTCAGATTTGCCTTTGCGTTCTCCACATCCAATGTCAATTGGTCAATGACGTTTTGTGTTTCTTGATTTTCCAACTGACAAACTAAATCGCCAGCTTGAACTTGGGTGCCGTCATCAATCAAATAAACGATTTTTCCTTCCAGGTCGAGTGGGCAAGTTACGGTGACGGAACGAACTGCCTCGATTGTTCCATCCACAGTAACGATGTCCTCGAAATTCGAATGAGCGATGTTATTGATTAGAATTTCCTTCGTTGAAGTTTCTTGACAGGAGGTCAAGATCATTCCAAAAAGCAAAATGGATAGTGGCCAGTGTGTTTTGTTCATATCTGGTATTAGGGAAGGCAGAACGTGTTATTAGCTATGAATAGCTAATAAACGAAAGGTTTAAAACCTTAGTGTAAAAACACACAAACTTTAACTAAAATTCAGCAGGGCAAGGACTTTCAAGCTCGATTGAAGTAAACGTCCAGTACTGTGTAGCGTTTGCGAGTCTTAATGGCTAAGGGCAACAAATCGAAAAATTCAAGTTCCGTAAAGTGGATGTTTTGATCAAAGGCTTCTAATAGACCGATTTTCTCAAAATATCGACTCAGCTTTTCGAACTCTTTCACATCCTGACGTATGTGTTTTTCCACCATCAATTGTGCCCAGGAAACCTGAAGCCCATGTAAGGTTGATTTTTCAGGAAAAAACTCGTCTATGGCATGGCTAACTAGATGTTCGGATCCGCTGGCTGGTCGTGACGATTGGGAAAGATTCATGGATAGGCCGGAAAGGATTAGTCCGATGGAAAGCTTTTCGATGAATTCGTCCGTAAAGATATCTTCGCGTTTGTATTGCAAAATGCCGTCCACACACGATTTCGAAAGATACATGGAGAAATTGTCAATTTTTTCACCAACCGCCTCGATGCCAAGCTTGCAATCTTTGACAGCACTCAAATTGGAAATCAAATCGCCAACGCCAGCTATCAGAAATAATTCTGGTGATTGCTTGACAATATCGGTATCGACAATGATGCCGATGGGCGAATTTACACCATGGCTCTTTTTCACACCGTTTACAGTAAGGCGGGCAATAGGGGAGTAAATGGCATCGTTGGTCAGCGTGGATGGCATGCTGATGAATTGATTCTGATGCTTGGTGGCGTACATTTTAACAAAGTCGATGACGCTGCCACCTCCGAAAGCAATAAACAAAGCATCATTGAAATATTCTTCGTAAACCACTTCATCAATTTCTTCAAAATTGCCACCTTTTATGATGACTACCTTATAAAATGCTTGTTCATTGATGAAATCATGAAACAATTCAGCCAACTCTTTTTGCGTGAACAAAATGAGTTTTTCAAAATACATATGATTTTTGTTCAGCAAAGCACCCAGATCCTGAGCTTTGTTTTTGCCAATTTCTACAATCGCGGGAAGGCTGACGTCTCTGTAAAACATTTCAGGTGGATTTTATGCGATCGATTAGGTCGGAAGTGCTGATGCCGCTGGTATAGGGTAAAAATTTGAGCTCAATTTGGTGCTCTTTCACAAAATCCGGAGTCACTCTGATTTGTTGGAGATAGGAGTCACCTTTCCAATCATCACCATGCACTATAATATTGATTCCATGCTTGATAATGGCCTCTTTGTTGTCGAATTCGCGGATTATGAATGCTTCGTCCACATACCGACAGGATTGAACGACTTCCAATCGTTCCTCTTCGTTTAAGTAGGGTCTACGCTTGTATTGAGCCACCATGTCATCACCGTTAATGGCAACAATTAGCTTGTCGCCCAGCGCTTTGGCCCTTTGGAGAAGACGTACGTGTCCGGAATGGAAAAGATCGAACACACCTATTACGTATACAATTTTCTGCATATATGACAAAATCGATTTGGAGGTACAAAAGAACGGTTTTCTTCTGTTAATCGCAAGAACGTTTAGACTTTCTTCACACTAACGGCTGTCATGCCTTTAGGGCCGCGTTCCACTTCGAAAGTGACTGCATCGCCTTCCGCTACAGTTTGCAGAATTCCGCTCACATGGACGAAATAACGCTCATCGCTTCCGATTTCACGGATGAAGCCAAAACCTTTTGAACTGTTGAAGAAGTCTACTTTCCCATTGTGAATGGGATCCACATAGACGTCTTCCCGTTTCTGAACGGATACTTCAATGGTAGAAGCCACCACCTTAAGTTTTCGGTTGGGATCCGGAGGCGTACTTGTAATGTTGCCGTATTCATCGACATAAGCAATCATGCTGTCAAAATCACCTGCTCCAGGGTTGGATTTGCGTTCTTCAGTCTTTGCTGCTTTTTCCTGACGTTTTTGCAAACGTTTTTTTTCTTTTTCTTTCTTGTTGTAAGTTTCCTGCGATTTCGCCATTAATGATTGTTGAGTTGGTTATAATTGTTAAAGATAGATAGAATAGTTTAGAAATCGGTTTTTGAAACAGCTATTTTTTTTCCGATCAGTTTTTCGATGTCTCGGATGTAACTTTTTTCTTCCGTATCGCAGAAAGAATAGGCAACTCCCTTGGCTCCTGCACGTCCGGTACGTCCGATGCGGTGCACGTATGTTTCGGGAATGTTGGGAATTTCATAATTGATGACACAATCCAAATTGCTGATGTCGATACCACGTGCCGCAATATCGGTGGCAACCAAAACGCGAATCTGTTGTTCTTTGAAATTGGTCAGTGCCCGTTGTCTGGCATTCTGTGATTTGTTGCCGTGTATGGCTTCCGATTTGATCTGTTGTCTGACCAGTGTCTTGACGACTTTGTCCGCTCCATGTTTCGTACGGGTAAAAACCAATGCCGTTTGAATATTTTTACTGTTGAGCAAGTGAACCAATAAAGCATTTTTATCGTTTTTCTCAACAAAATAGACGGATTGGTCAGTCAAATCCACAGTGGACGATACGGGCGTTACTGTCACTTTTTTGGGATGAACCAAAATGCTGCTGGCTAGCTTGACAATGCTTGGCGGCATGGTTGCAGAGAAAAACAGCGATTGACGTTTGGCAGGGATGACTGCTAATATTTTCTTTACATCGTGGATGAAACCCATATCCAGCATACGGTCTGCTTCGTCCAATACAAAAATCTGTATGTCGCGTAGACTTACAAAACCTTGATTTTGCAAGTCCATTAAACGGCCTGGAGTTGCAATGAGGATGTCCACGCCTTTACGAAGGGCTGTCACTTGTGGATTTTGATTGACACCACCCAGTAAAACTGTATTGGTCAATCCACAATGACGTCCATAGGCATCAAAGCTTTCGCCAATCTGAATGGCCAGTTCACGGGTAGGAGTAACGATGAGACAACGAATCAGACGTTTCTTTTCGTTGACAGGTGTCTGACTCAATAATTGTATGATGGGAATGGCGAATGCGGCGGTTTTACCAGTACCAGTCTGTGCACATCCTAAAATGTCGTTGCCTTCGAGTACCAGTGGTATGGCTTGTTCCTGAATGGGAGTGGGTTGGGTGTAGCCTTCTTCCTGAAGGGCTTTTAAAATAGGTTGTGAAATCTGAAGTGATTCGAAATTCATAAAAAAGAGATTAATTAAAAAAAAGTTGCCGCCATTCGTACGTCAGCATGAGGCTGGTTAGTCACATCAGGCAGGATCCTTAGAAAATGAACGGTCAAGAGTGGATAGAACCGTGCAGGAGTTTGCATCAGGTTTCAAAAACTCGGAAATCGAGTCTTTTTAAAAGAACCGGTACAAAGGTACAAAAAAAAACGCTGCTTTAAGAAAAAATGAAGGACATGACTAAGGAGTCATTAATTTTATTCGTAAATTCGTGAGCTAACTCGTTCACCCTAAATTAGAGTACATTGATGAAGCTAAAAATCTTTTCATTCATACGTCCAAGTCTGACACTTCTGGATAACGGGAAATTTTTTCGCAAACCTTTTGGGTGGTTGTACGCAATTATAGCAATATCCTCCTTGTTGGCACCCATATTCTTGGTTTTCAGTACGATATGGTGGAATAATGCCTTTCATGACAAAGTCGAAAGTCAGAAGTTTTTTCAGGAAGTGGTCAAACCACAATACCTTAAAGTTAAATATGTCAATGATACACTGACCCAGGTTGTGGAAACCTACGGCAAGGAAATGAACAACGCAGTCGATTGCCTTACAAAAGCAACAAAACAGGCTGATTATTACGGAGAATATGCTTCCTATGGTCCTGAATATCAGCAGATATATGTTAATGCATTGGATGTTAAGCGTCAATGGGATCAAGTATACAAAGATGCCACGAATCGATGGGATGCCGCCAATGCGGAATTGGATGCTTATAAGCCGAAATTTAAGAAAATAAAGCTCAATTATCAAAGAGCTGCAGCAGATTACAAAGCTGCCGAAGAAGAATTCCAAATGATCAATCAATTTGGCACTGTTTTTAAAAGTGGTGAAGTTCAAAATGGGAACACCATTATGGGTCTTGTTCTCTTTTCATTGATGGTACTTTTGTTGGGCAGTTTAAATTTTCTTCTTTGGTGGAATCGGTTGATTGACTTAAAGTCACTGATTAAAGTGCAAGATACTTTGGTAGCCACACCGGTAGCTTCTCATTTTATTCAAACCGGAGGTGAGTCGCTTGGTTTGATCATTACCCTTTGGGGCTTTTTCACCGCTTTGATATACTTCACTTGTGACCTCTCAATGGGCCAACTCGGCTTGAATTTTACGGCTTTGGGTGTCATAAGCATTTTCCTGCCCTTCGTGGCCGGCTTCTTGGTCATCTTCATTTTCAGAATTTTTTCCGAACTTTTGAAAGTCGGTGCCGTCATTGCCAATAAAATGCTGAATGATTGATGGCTCTTCGTTATGAAGATATTGATTACGGGTGCAAGTGGATTTATTGGTGGTTTTTTAGTGGATGAAGCCCTTCGAAAGGGTTGGGAAGTCTGGGCTGGAGTTCGTAAATCCAGCACTAAAACCTATCTGACACATCCTGAACTTCATTTTATCGATTTAAATTACGCCAATCCCGAAGTTTTAACTCAACAATTAGAGTTCCATAAAGCCAACCATGGTGTTTGGGACTATATCATTCACAACGCTGGAATTACCAAGAGTATTGTCGATGCTGATTATGACCGCATCAACTATCATTACACCATTCATTTCGTCAATGCTTTGCTGGGGTGCGGATGCAAACCTCGTAAATTTCTGTTTATGAGCAGTATGGGTGCGGTCGGTCCAGGAGATGAAAAATCCGGAGTACCGCTCACATTGTCCGACATACCGAAACCCATTTCGGAATATGGAAAAAGCAAACTGAAGGCTGAACTTTATATCCAATCGCTTTCAGATTTCCCTTTTGTCATTTTAAGACCAACGGGTGTTTACGGTCCTAGGGAACGCGATTACTTTGTCATGTTGAAAATGATCAAGGCAGGTTTTGATATCTCGGTCGGACGAAAACAACAACTCCTTAATTTTATCTATATTAAGGATTTGACTCGGATTTGTTATGCTGCTCTTGAATCACCGTTCGTACAGAAAATATGGTTTGTGGCGGATGGCGACATCTATACTTCCAAGGCATTTACTGAATTAATGAAAGAAATCTTAGAGAAGAAACGATTGATTCCCATACGGGTTCCACTTTCGATCGTACGAATGATTTCTTCAGTTTCAGGTTATCTAAGCCGGCTGACAAGAAACCCTGCCTTACTAAATCCAGATAAATATCAAGTCATAAAACAGCGCAACTGGACCTGTGATGCAACGCAGATGGAGTTGGATTTGAATGTGAAAGCCCAATACAAACTTCGTAAAGGCCTGGAGGAAACGGTGAACTGGTACAAAGAAAACGGCTGGCTTTAAAAAAACCAACCGTTCACCTTGTGTGTTTCAGGGTAAAGAATATTCTATTCCAAAGCTTCGTTATCGTGCATTTTACGCATGAACGTTACGAAGTCGTTTTTTTGGTCTGACTCCATCCAATCCATTCCGCGTCGGGGATGTTCGTTTAAGGCACCTGTAACCAGATAGGGAATGTGATAGCCCCAGTCAATTTGTTTCTGCAAAGGATGAATATAGTCTTGAATGGCTTGAAACAACGGTAACAAACGGTATTTTGGATTTTTCAGGAAGGCAATCAATATCTCGGTGGGACAATTACCTGCACCACGACCCAAGCCCAGCATGGTCGTGTCCAACATCGTACAACCCTCCATCAATGCCGTAATCGTGTTCGAAACAGCCAACTGCATGTTGTTATGTGCATGAATGCCTATTTCCTTACCAGGTAATGCCTGGATGTATTTGCGTACCAGATGTTGGATGGATTCACAATACATACTCCCAAAGCTGTCTACAGCATAAAAAGTTTTCACCCTTGATTTTGCAATGTCTTGAAGGGCTTCATCCAGTTCCACTTCGTTGACCTTTGAAACGGCCATCATATTGATACACACTTCGTAACCTTTGTCCATACAATGATGTGCCAGCGAAATGGCCTTGTCAACTTGGTGTACATAACAGGCTACACGAATCATGTCTAACACGCTGTCTGACTTCATTGGAATGTCATTCAGGTCAATACGACCGATATCAGCCATGGCTGATAATTTAAGAGGCGTGTCATTACTACCGACAATACGACGTAAATCCTTGTCTTTACAGAATTTCCATGGACCGACCACTTTTGGGTCAAAAGCTTTTTCACTGCTCAAATAGCCGATTTCCATATAATCGATGCCTGCTTCGACACAAGCATCATAAACACTTCGAACAAAATCGTCGCTGAACTGCCAGTTGTTCATCAACCCACCGTCACGAACGGTGCAGTCCATTACTTTAATATCTTCTTTATACATGAATTAACGGTTATTTATTCTTTTGCAGCAGGAGTAGCTCCTCACTGATATTTTGCTGGAGCAATCGTATATAAATATCTTCAAATGTTTTTTTATCAAGACCTGCTGCTTCTGCCCATTCAGATCGCTGCCTAATTACCAGTTCTTTACGATCTTTGGCAATGACACTTTCCTCATCAGACTTATATTTGACAATTTCATGTACATAGTCGGAACGTTGAGCAAATAGACGGATGATTTCCCGATCGATTCGATCAATCTGATTACGGATTTCCTCCATTCCGGAACAATCGGAAGGCGATATTGATAATTTCACTAAGCAGAATTTATTCGAGTTTAGGACGCGAAGCTAATAGTTTATAATGAAATATTCAAATTTTGTGCTGTATTTGTAGTGGAATTGTATGAAAAGTTCGTTTTTAACATGATTATGAATTTTTTACCGTTGTTTCCCTCAAAAGTGTTGAAGAGTAAAATAAAATCAATTGAATTTTTTTGTGTATTTTGAGTTGAATTTTTTACCCCTCAATTCGTATCTTTACCCCAGAATCATCAATTTCCTCCCTGAAGAGTCTTCGAAATCCCTTTCATTTGGTGGTGCGTCTGACGACTCGTTCTTTTGCGGGAAATTTCAATATTGAATACTTATGATATACAGCGTAATCACAGGTACGGGATCGTACATTCCTTCAAAAACAACTAAAAACGAAGATTTCATTACCAATGAATTCTATGAATCGAATGGCGTTAAAATCAATAAGACCAATCGGGAAATCATTGATAAGTTTAAAGAAATAACAACGATTGTAGAAAGGAGGCACGTTTCAAAAGAACAAACAACCTCCGACTTGGCTTTCCATGCCGCCCAGGAAGCGTTGACATCATCCAATACGGATCCTGAAACGCTGGATTACATCATTATGGCGCATAATTTCGGTGAAACGAAGCCAGGTAAAACACATTCGGATTTTGTTCCATGTTTGGCTGCCCGTGTCAAATACAAACTAAAAATTGAGAACCCAAATACGGTCGCTTACGATATTGTTTTTGGTTGCCCAGGTTGGCTGCAGGCAATGATCCAAGCCGATTATTACATCCGTTCGGGAGATGCAAAAAAGATTTTGGTCATTGGTGCTGAAGTCTTGTCCAGGGTCAGCGATCCACACGATAAGGATAGCATGTTGTATGCTGATGGAGCAGGTGCAACCTTATTGGAAGCTAAAGAAAGCGAAACACCCATCGGAATTTTAGCACACAAAACCCGTTCCGATACTTTTTTACATTCACAGATGCTTTATCTCGGTGGTTCATTCAACCCTGATTATAAGGAAAAGAACGACCTATTCATCAAAATGAACGGGCGCAGACTTTATCAATATGCCCTCGAAACCGTACCTGCCTCCATCAAAGCATGTTTGGACAAACTTCAACTGTCCATCACGGACGTGAATAAAGTGCTTATACACCAGGCCAACGGAAAAATGGATGATGCCATATTAAAGCGGCTGTATGCCCTTTATGACATCACTGAAATTCCGGAAAACGTCATGCCGATGACCATAGCACATCTTGGTAACGCTTCCGTTGCTACCGTTCCTACCTTATATGATTTGATTGTAAAAGGTGAATTGGAAGGGCATTCCATCAACTCGGGAGATCTTTTGGTATTTGCATCCGTTGGAGCCGGAATGAATATTAATGCATTAGTATACAAGGTTTGATGGAAAATTTGTAAATTTGCTCAATTATGAGTGAATTCATCCGAATTGATAAGGAAGCCGAAAAAAGCATCGTTTACAAGGAGTTGCTTCCACAAATTCAAAGCATACTCCAAAAAGAACCTGATTTGATTGCCAATTTGGCAAATGTAAGTGCTATTCTCAAGGAGGCCTTTGGCTTTTTTTGGGTTGGTTTTTATTTGGTTCGAGGTGAAGAGCTTGTTCTAGGTCCCTTTCAGGGTAGTCTGGCTTGTACGCGCATTAAGAAGGGTAGGGGCGTTTGTGGCAAAACCTGGGAAATAGGTCAAACCCAATTGGTACCCGATGTTTCACTTTTCCCAGGACACATTGCCTGCAATTCACTTTCCCGCTCGGAAATTGTCGTACCAATTGTTAAAGACGGTAGTGTAATCGGTGTCTTGGATATTGACAGCGACCAAATCGATGATTTCAATCAAACTGATGCCCAGTACTTGGAGGCATTGGCAGTTCTAATCAGCCAAACACTTTAAATGCAATGACAAAAATTGAAGCAATAGATGAACGCAAATCTCGGAGGCTCTATCTTACCAAGCCGATAGAAGCATCTCATTTATCCCATTTACACGATCTGATCTCCAATTATAATGTTGAATCAGGACTTTCCATTCGATTTGTTGAAGACGGAAGCTCCGCATTCAACAGTTTCAGAAAGAGCTACGGACTTTTTAGCGGTGTTAGAAGCCTTTTTGTACTGGCTGGCCCGAAAAATGATCCTTATCTCAAGGAAAAAGTCGGATACTATGGTGAAATGCTGGTTTTGGAAGCGACCATGCTCGGTTTGGGCACCTGTTGGGTTGGCGGAACGTTTGATGCCAAAAGTAGCATTTATCAATTGACTGAAGATGAAACGCTTGTTTGCGTGATACCTGTTGGTTATGTGGAAACCTTGACTTTTAAGGAAAGAATGGTCCATCAAATGGTTGCAGGGAAGTCAAAAACAATCGATCAACTCTTAAAAGCGGATTCCAAAATAACTGAACAATACCTGGAGGGCTTGAAGTCGGTTCAAAAAGCACCATCAGCTGCTAACAGGCAACCGGTTCGTTTTGAACTGAAAAATGGAATCCTAAATGCTTACACCGAGGATGATGGAAAATTCAACTTGGTTGACCTAGGGATTGTAAAAGCACATTTCGAAGTGGCGACTGGAGGAAGATTTGAACGTGGTAATCCTGCCAAATTCCTAACTTAAAGCAAGAAAGCTTATTGATAGGTATAATAACCGAAAAATTCGCTGACGATTTAAAAAAATAAATACCTTTGCACGAGCAAAAAAACACCAACAAAAGTACCCATTCCTGAAACAACGCCAGCTTGGTGATAACATGGAGTACAATTTATAAAAAAGATGGAGAATCAATCAAAAATCAAATTAAAGGATTCATTAAAATCGTGGGATACAGAAAATTGGCTTGACAAATATTTTTATAGACCAATTGCATTCAAGATTGCACTTTTGCTGAAACCCACACCAATTACACCCAATCAGGTTACTATTTTCTCCATATTTGTAGGAGTTGCAGCTTGCTTGATGTTTTATCCAGACAACAATCTGTTGATAAACTTGTTGGGATTTGCACTTTTAGTATTTGCAAATACGCTTGATTGTGTAGACGGTCAGTTGGCGCGTTTAACAGGCAAAAAATCTCAAATTGGAAGGATCCTTGATGGGATGACCGGTGATATTTGGTTTCTAACCTTTTATACCGTCATGTCCTTACGATTGATGAGCAGTGCAGGTTGGGGCCCTTGGGTTTTTGCAATAACCATGTTATCAGCACTTTCCCATTTGTATCAAGCTGGTATGGTGGATTATTACAAAACGTTACACCTTCATTTCATTGCAGGTGGTAAAGACAGTGAGTTTGAGGATACTTCGACCATCCAAGCCAAATTCAAAGCCATGACCTGGAAGAAAGACGGTATCAGCAAGTTGTTTATTAAACTTTATTACTATTATACCAAAAATCAAGAATTGTTTACTCCACAACTTAGAAGTTATATAAATAAACTGAATGCTACTTATCCTGATGGATATCCTCAGAAACTTATGATCTCTTTTCGCGAAAGAAGCTTGAAGTTGATGCCTTCATTGGATGCATTGACCTTTAATGCACGCAGTGTGGTCATGTTGTTGACATTGATTTTGAATTTGCCATTGTTGTATTTTGCCATAGAGATTCTGGTTATGAATCCATTGCTTTACATAACCATGTACCGTCACGAAAAAATGTGTAAATCACTGAACAATCAATAAAGGACAACAATGAAAATCGGATCCATCAACGGACGTAATTTACTTTTCATTATCGGTTTCCTTGCTTTGGTTGCTATGTGCTATACCATTGGTTTTGACATTATATTAAACAATATTGTTAAGACAGGCTGGTGGTTTGTTGCCATTATCGGTATGTGGTTGCCCATTTACATGATCAATACGGCTGCATTGAATACCATCATTCGTGATGAAAATCCAGACAATCGAACCTTGCCTTTCTGGCATTTGCTAAAAATAAACATCAGTGGTTTTGGCCTCAAAGCAGCTACACCTCTGGGTTTTTTAGGTGGTGATCCCTACAAGATTCTCGAACTCAAGAGGTTTTTTGGAATGGAGAAGGCCACATCGTCTGTCCTATTGTATTCGATGTCACACATCACCGCACAATGTATTTTCTGGGCATTATCCATCGTTGCAGCAGCCTTTTGGTTGCCTATGCCTAAGTCTTGGAGCATCATGCTGTTGGTTACGTTCCTTATTTTCGTTTTCTTACTTTACTTGCTTTGGAGAGGCTATCGTAAAGGAATGACTGTCACTTTTTTTGACAGTTTGTCAAAAGTCCCCCTACTCAAAAAGTGGGCAGTCCCTTTCTGTCAGAAGCACACCGAAGGCTTGATCAATATCGATAAACAAATCACCTATCTGTATAATTCGAGAACCAAAGCATTCATCAAGACTATTTCGCTGGAACTTCTTGCCCGTATAGCCAATTGCATGGAGGTTTATGTCATACTTCGTTCAGCAAATGTGGACGTTACGTTGATACAATCAGTCACCATCTATTCCTTTATGAGCCTATTCACCAACATCTTCTTTTTCTCACCCATGCAAATAGGTACACGTGAAGGTGGATTTTTCATGGCCTTTTCCGCATTGGCATTGCCTGGCAGTCTTGGTATTTACGTAAGCCTGATCACGCGTCTGAGGGAACTTATTTGGATTGGAATCGGAGTCTTATTGATGAAAATAAAAAGCGGTTTTATACCGACAGCCTGTATTGAACGATTCGAGCAAAAAACTTCTTGAATTTTGAAAAGGGTCGTAGTCGATTACAACGATTTAGAACCAATATCCCCACTTTTTAAAGGTAAGTTGGGACATTGGATTTTGAAACGAGCCATGAGAATATTTGGCATTGACCGCGTTAATGCCCTGTATGGCCGATCGGCCGATTACCGAGGCACCGAATTCACCACACGTATATTGGCCGATTTGAGAATCAAATGGAGCATTGGAAATGCTCAACGTTTGAATCACTTGCCTGAAGGAGCATTTATCACCATATCCAATCATCCCTATGGTGGACTGGACGGCGTCATGTTGGTTGACTTAATTGCCAGTTTGCGTCCAGAATATAAATTCATGGTCAATAACTTAGTCTATAAGGCTGAAGCCATGCAGGAAAACTTTATTTCTGTCGTTCCCCAAAAAGGCAATAAGCATCTTGAACCCATGGTCGATTATAGGGGAATCAAGGAAACACTTACACATTTGCAGCAAGGTCATCCCGTCGGATTTTTTCCAGCCGGCGGAGTCTCTATGTTCCATCTCAAATCGATGAAGGTTTACGATCGGGAGTGGCAAAAAGGCATTCTTAAAATCATACAGATAGCAAAAGTGCCTGTGGTCCCTATACGCTTTTTTGATTATAATTCACCCATTTTCTATTTCTTGGGAATCATTGACTGGCGAATCCGACAGGTTCGCATGTCCTATGAACTGTTCAATAAAGACAAGAAAATCCATCGAATCGGAATAGGAGAGACCATTAAGCCAGAAGAATTGGCAGGACTGAAAGATATTAGGGACCTTGAGGTCTTTTTGAGAAAAGCCGTTTATGGTATGCCGTTGCCAAAGTCGTTTATTCCCAGATGTGAATTATAGAATTAGTCTGTATTCAAACTTTTCAAGCAATTTTGATAATAGGTTTGTGCTACATCCCATGGCCGTAAGACCTCCTGGTTCCAAACAACCAAATCGAGGTCGATGGCAACCAATCCATTCCCTTCCGAACCCTTTATTCTACCCATCTCCGTTTCCAACTTTTTTAATATCGACTGAACTTTTTCCAGCGGAATTTCCGTCTGAGCAAGGCAAAGGCCATTCAGATAGGTAGTTGCATCGAGCTCTTCATTCCTGTTTTTTGAAACCGCTTTACTCTCAAGCACTTCGGAAAATTGAATATTCAAGGGGAAAACCGATTGAAGCCTATCATTGGCTTCAGCCATGTTCATGGAAGCGTTTGTATTGGATGCAAGTAAAACTTGAAATGTATTCATTCATGGTCGTATTTATGCAAAAGTACCGAAAAGACACCACTTTATTTGAAAACGACTATCTTTAAGTGTTCAAATCCAGTTAACGTATGAAATCACATTTATTTATTCTACTGTTCTTGGGATTGTCCCTTCCGTTCATCAATCTAAATGCGACACCGAAGGCCGAACCTATCAAACCCCGGATTTTGCAAGTGAATTTACGAAACGAAATCAACAGCGTCACTTGGATTGAAATCCGAAAAGGGTTGGATTACGCTGTTGAACAAAACGTTGATGCTGTCATCATCAATATGAATACCTATGGTGGAGAGGTACTTTATGCCGATTCCATCCGAACAGCCATTTTGAACGCACCAATGCCGGTATATGCATTTATCAACAACAATGCCGCTTCGGCAGGGGCATTGATTTCCATTGCCTGCGACAAGATTTTCATGCGCACCTCCGCCACCATTGGAGCCTCCACCGTTGTGGATGCCACAGGGGCTGCAGCTCCAGACAAATACCAGTCGTATATGCGTGGCATCATTCGTGCAACAGCAGAGGCACAAGGAAAAGATACGCTCCTGTCCGACGGAGATACCAGCATTTTCTGGCACCGCAATCCGAAAATTGCAGAAGCCATGGTCGATCCGGATATTTATATTGCAGGAATCGTAGATTCGGGAAAAGTGCTCACTTTCACTGCCAACGAAGCTTTGGCAAACGGCTATTGCGACGGAATCACGGAAAGTACGAGCGGGCTTTTGAGAGAAAATATTGGCTATACGGATTATGACTTGGAAGTTTTCCATCTTGGTGGATGGGATCGACTGAAAGGGGAACTGATGAGCAATGCCTTCAAGGCCATTCTCATCATGCTGATCATCGGTGGAATCTGGTTCGAATTGCAAGCTCCAGGCATTGGACTTCCCAGTTTGGTGGCCCTCATTGCCGCCATCTTTTTCTTTGCACCCTTGTATATGGATGGACTGGCGCAATATTGGGAAATAATCATATTCGTTGTCGGTTTCATCTTGCTTTTCCTAGAAGTCTTTGTCATCCCAGGGTTTGGTATTGCCGGGATCGCAGGCATTCTAGCCATGCTGTTTGGCTTGACGGCAGCGTTGATCGATAATGCCACTTTTGAGTTCAGTTACGCCGGATTCAATAGTGTTGCCGGTCCCTTACTGTTGGTATCGCTCAGCATAACCACGGCAATTTTGCTCAGTTTATGGATTACGTCCAGAATCGGGTTAAAAAACGGATTGTTGCAACGATTTGCACTGAATTCTGTCCAAAAAGTATCGGACGGTTTTGTTGGAATTCCAGAAGAAATTACAGTGTTGACGGGCAAAACGGGTATTGCAGACACCATGCTCAGGCCCTCGGGTAAGGTGCGTATAGACGACAAGATGTACGACGCCAAGTCTGAATTCGGTTACATTGACAAAGGGGTGACTGTTGTTGTAACACATTCAGAATCAGGACAAATATATGTAGTTAAAGTAGAATAAATGCCTTTTGCTTTTCGGATGTTCATTTGTTTGCCAAACAGTAACAATTCCTCCTCCGACCAATCTATCCTTTTTCCAAACAACGAAAAACAAAACATTTCTTTATCGGCAGAAGGCTTTAGGTTGAAGGCTGGTGCAAGTCGCCAACCTTCTTTTATGGAAAAGGTAAAACAAATTTTGGAAGGATCGTATGCTCTGTTGTTTGTTAAGATGCTGAACAACATTCTTTTATACATTTCTTCCATGTCAGGGTAGGGGAGTCTCCAATGCCGCATCCGACGAAAGACCGCCTCCCAGGATGATTCGTCGTCCATGTATGAAACGAAAGCTCTTTTTTCGCCTGAAATTCGGTCAAACCGTTTCACCAGTAAGTGTTTCCAATGCCCGTCACGAAGTATTCTGCAAGGAGAAACTTGCATCCCACAGGCCATCGCTTTCTTATAATAGTCGAACTCTTCAGCCAATTTTTCAGCTGAACCTGCAGCAACGCCGTCCAATTTCAGGATCCAACCATCGAATCCGCTCGGGTAAATGCCCTGGCCCGATAAGACTTCACCCGTATAGTCATTGATCGCCACCAACAATTTGGGTGAAGTACCACGAACAAACAATCCACAGCGAAGTAAGCCACGCAAGCGCCGTTCGCTCAGCTCAGCACCCTTGTCCTGCCAAATCAGGTTGGCAAAACGAACCATTCTGTCCAAATCTATGGGCTCAACCGCACTTAACTCGGGGTAGCCGGCGGGTTCAAACCGGAAGGCACCCATTCCGCGATCACCAATCAGGGACAAGAAGGACACGGTTGATAAGCTTTCTACAGCTCGTGACGAATTTCGCAACGCTTCCTTCAACAACGCTTTTGAAAAAGCACCCGGAAGATGATCTTTAAAAAGAGCGGGAAGATCACAATTGACATCAAAAGTTGTATAGCGACTTGTTCCCCTTGTTTCATTCGCATCTGTCATACTGCTGAATGCGTTTTGAAAGGCAGGTAGCCACTCAAACCGTCCTATTCGTTCGGTAGCATCTATATCGAAGATGCCGGCAGGTTGGTCCTGATAAAATACGTGGATCAATTGGTGCATGTCACTATTTTCTAGACGGCTTCACCCGCTTTCGTTCATTTTGCAACTTTGCCAGGACCGGACTTTGAGAACTGCCGGGTAAAAGTAGATTTAACTGTTCTAACAACTCAAGACTTCGAAGCAATTGCAACAGACTCAGTAGATTGACCGAATGACCGTTTTCTAGATCACGAATGGTGCTCCGATTCAAACCTGAGCGTTCAGCAAGCATTTGTTGAGTTAGGTTTTTTTCCATGCGTGCCAAACGGATTCGAGATCCGAATTCCATCAATATTTCTCTATCGGAGAGCGAATACCAGTCTTTCATATACATTTTTTTACAAAATTACTATAATGATTAAATAAACCATCATAAAAGCATGAATATCTATATAATGATGTAAAATACAATCAATATATTATCAATCTTTATTGTTGGATGCCTCTGTATATCAATACATTTCGAAACTTTTTTTAAAAGGATTTGCAGGTTTACTACTTTTTCCGTTCCTTTGCATCCGTTTTAAGAAAAACAGTGCCAAAACCAAAAAAAGATAGAGATGTCTAAAGTTTGTCAAATTACAGGAAAAAAGGCAATGATCGGTAACAACGTTTCGCACTCCAAAAGACGCACGAAACGTACGTTCAACGTCAACCTTTTCAAGAAAAAATTCTACTGGGTAGAACAGGATTGTTGGATCTCGCTGACTATTTCAGCAAACGCTCTGCGCACCATCAACAAGAACGGTCTTGACCGAGCCATGCGTGACGCCAGCGAAAAGGGGTATTTGAAAATTGAAGATATCCGCGTAATCATTTAATTAAAGGAGATCAGAGAAATGGCAAAGAAAGCTAAAGGTAACAGAATCCAAGTGATTCTCGAGTGCACCGAGCACAAGGAAAGCGGTATGCCGGGTACCTCCCGCTACATCACGACCAAAAATCGTAAGAATACGACCGGTCGTATGGAGTTGAAGAAATACAACCCGATTTTGAAAAGAATGACTGTTCACAAAGAAATCAAATAATTTAAGCCATGGCAAAAAAAGCAGTTGCATCGATGCAAAACAAAGGCGAAGGTCGTGCCTACGCTAAGGTGATCAAGATGGTCAAATCTCCGAAAAGCGGAGCCTACACTTTCCAGGAAGAAATCGTACACAATGATAAAATCAACGACTTTTTCACCAAAAAGTAATTGACGTACAGCACATACGAAGAAGGCCGGTATCCAACGATATCGGCCTTTTTTCAATCTGCGCGAACTTGTCAACTTCGGCAAAATTGCGTACTTTTGCAACGTTTTGACGCATAACGGAAACCATGGGTATATTCAATCTGTTTTCAAGAGATAAAAAGGAAGAAAAGGCATTGCTTGATCAAGGCTTAGCCAAGACGAAAGAGAGTGTTTTTTCTAAAATCAGCAGAGCCATCGCCGGAAAGTCCAAAGTGGACGACGACGTGCTTGACCAACTCGAAGAAATTTTGATAACATCGGATGTAGGAGTCGATACGACTTTGCGCATCATCGAACGCATCGAGAAGCGTGTTGCCAGAGAAAAATACGTAGATACCAAAGAACTCAACAACGTTTTGCGTGAAGAAATCACTGGTTTGCTCATCAAGCATGACAGTGAAGACGCAGATTCCTTCCAATTGCCCATTGATAAAAAACCGTATGTCATCATGGTGGTTGGGGTGAACGGTGTAGGTAAGACGACGACCATCGGTAAGTTAGCTCATCAATTCAAACAAGCAGGCAAATCGGTCTATCTAGGTGCTGCAGACACGTTTCGTGCTGCCGCTGTCGATCAGCTGGTCATTTGGGGCGAAAGGGCAGGAGTGCCCGTCATCAAACAGGCAATGGGTTCAGATCCAGCATCCGTTGCTTTTGACACCTTGAAATCCGCCGTTGCCAACGATGCGGATGTCGTACTGATTGATACCGCCGGTCGTTTACACAATAAGATCGGACTGATGAACGAACTGACCAAAATCAAGGATGTGATGAAAAAGGTGGTTCCTGATGCTCCGCACGAAATTCTGCTCGTACTCGACGGTTCAACCGGACAAAACGCCTACGAACAAGCCCGACAATTCACATTAGCCACAGAAGTGAATGCCCTTGCAATCACAAAGTTAGATGGTACTGCAAAGGGCGGAGTCGTCATCGGCATATCCGACCAATTTCAGATACCCGTCAAATACATCGGCTTGGGAGAAGGCATCAACCATCTTCAGCTCTTCAACCGTAGAGCCTTTGTAGACTCACTTTTCAGCGACGAAATCTGATATGAAAGCCATACGTCACGTAACCATCGTCACGATGGGATGTTCCAAAAATCTGGTAGATTCCGAACAATTATTGCGTCAGTTTGAAGCCATTGGATACGCCGTCGGACATGACTCCGAAGTCCCTTCCGGAGGTATCGTCATCGTCAATACCTGCGGATTCATCGGTGATGCCAAGGAAGAATCCATCGACACCATTTTGGAATATGCGGCTGCCCGCAAAAAAGGCAGAATCAGCAAACTTTATGTAATGGGCTGTCTTTCTGAACGCTACTTATCCGAACTTGGTAAGGAAATTCCCGAAGTGGACCATTTTTACGGCAAATTCAACTGGAAAGAAGTTCTTTCCGACCTTGGCGAAGTCTACCGCGACGATTTGAGGTTGGAACGAAGCCTTACCACACCTTCGCATTACGCCTATGTCAAGATTTCCGAAGGTTGCAGCCGTACCTGTTCCTATTGCGCCATCCCCATTATCACTGGTAAGCACGTTTCCAGGCCCATGGAGGACGTTTTGGAAGAGATCCGTGCACTGGTGTCCAAAGGTGTAAAAGAAGTTCAGTTGATCGCTCAGGATTTGTCATTTTACGGTCTAGATACTTATAAGGTCCTGAAACTCCCTGAGTTGGTCGAACTCATCGCTCAGATTCCGGGTGTCAAATGGTTGCGTTTGCATTATACGTATCCCTACGATTTCCCCATGGACCTACTGCGAGTCATACGCGAGAATCCCAATGTTTGCGCATACCTCGACATGGCCCTTCAGCATATAAGTGACCCAATGCTGGTCAAGATGCGTCGTAAGATTAATAAAATCCAAACGATTGAATTGCTGAAACAAATCCGCCAAGAGATTCCGGGTATTCACCTTCGAACTACGTTGATGGTTGGTCATCCAGGTGAAACCGACGAAGATTTCCGTCAACTCTGTGAATTTGTAAAAGAACAACGCTTTGAACGCATGGGTGCATTCATCTATTCAGACGAAGAAGGGACGTATGCCGCTCGTCATTACGATGACAACATTCCTGATGCTGTCAAGCGGGCCCGACTGGATGAACTGATGTTGATGCAACAAGATATTTCAGCAGAAATCAATGCTACCAAAATCGGACAGAAATTCAAGGTTATTATTGATCGCGAAGAGCCTGATTATTATGTAGGTAGAACGGAATTCGATTCACCCGATGTCGATCCTGAAGTATTTCTCACAAAAGATAAACAATTGGAACTCGGTTCGTTCTATACGGTCAAGATTAACTCGGCCGGTCCGTACGACTTATTTGGTAACGCTTTAACAACTGAAAATGACTAAACGAATTTTTGCCATCCTATTGTTGGTGAACAGCATCGCTTTAATGGCCCAAGAGGCAGCATCCTACAAATTATACGGTTTCATCCGCAGTGATTATACGTTGGATTCTCGGAAAATAGTGTCAGGTAACCAGGATGTTTTTTCTTTGTATCCGATGTACCGCGACCTGAATACCGATGGTGAAGATTTAAATTCAACGCCTTCCACCTCATTTACCAGCATTACCACCCGATTTGGATTTAATTTCACTATTCCAACCGATTTTCTGGGAGCAAAAAAGGCATCCGGAAAGATTGAAACCGATTTCAGCGGTGCACCAAATTACACCCTCTTGCGCGTTCGTCAGGCTTATACGCAATTGAATTGGGATCATGCATCCCTTTTGGTTGGTCAAGCGTGGCACCCCATGTTCACCCTTGGGTGTCAACCTTCCGTCATATCCTTGAACACCGGGGCCTTATTCCAACCCTTCAACCGTAGTCCGCAAGTTCGATACGACTATTTGATCAAGAACATCAAATTGACGGCTGCTGCCATCTACGAAATGCATTACACTTCGTACGGCCCGGATGCGACAAGTTCGACAGTTCCTTCCCCCAATGTTGCTTCCTTTACTTTCCAGCGCAATGCACTTATTCCTGAGTGTTATGTCGGCATCGAATCAAAATCTGAGCATTTGTTGGTCGGATTGGGTGGTGCCTATAAATCCATCATGCCAAATCGGTATTACACCGACAATCTTGGTGTCAAACATGTAAATGCGAGTGTTTTGAGTACTCCGGCAGTGATGATTTACGGATCGTATACCAGCGGTAAACTGACAACTACTGCAAAAGCCACTCTTGGCCAAAACCTGACCAACCAAAATTTTATCGGTGGATATGCCATCACACCAGATAACAAATACATACCTTACAACAACTTATCGACTTTCATTCAGCTGAATTATGGCGTGAAACATCAAATGGGATTGTTTGGCGGTTATACCAAAAACTTAGGTCCTACAAAAGATTTACCCTTCGGTAGTCTTTTTTATGGACTCGGAGTTGATAAGGCAAATACCCTATCAGAAAAAATAATCGGCGATATTTACCGCATTTCACCGACCTATAGCTACAACTATAAAAGTTGGAAATTGGGTGTGGAATATGAATATACCAATGCTGCTTGGGGAACCCGTTCTGCAAATGGTAACATCCATACTACAGAACGAACATCGAACTCCAGAATTTACGCCATTCTTCAATATACTTTTTAGTTTGATGAGCAAATTTTAAGACTTAGCCCATGGGGCAGGAGAGGGGAATTGATAATATATTTTAACAATTCCCCTTTGACATTCCAGCCAATTCCGTCGTATCTTAGAATCATCAAAAGATGGTTTCTGAACCTCTAAAATTACGGCCATGGAAGAAAATCTTGTTACCGTAGCCATTCATACCTATGAACGTGCGATTATCCTGAAAGGCATTCTCGAATCCAAAGGAATCGAAGTTTGTCTGAACAACGTGAATCTGATTCAACCAGTCGTTTCGGCAGGTGTTCGGGTGAGGATTCGCGAAACCGATCTTCCAGCCGCCTTGGAAATTATTGAAAAGGTGGATTTTGAATGTGAGGAAAAAGAAGTTGAAAAAATAATGCCCCGAATCATTTTGGTGCCAGTCGACTTTTCAGAATATACGATGAAAGCAGCCCGATTCGCATTTAGTTTTGCCAAGTCATTGGATGCCAACATTGTACTTTTGCATACCTATTACAGTCCATTTTACTCCGGTGGAATGCCCATCAGCGATGCTTTCGCCTTTGACGAACACAGTGAAGAGGCTATGAAATCATTGATGCAAAAGAATGAGGAAGAGATGAATAAGCTGGTGAAACAACTCCGGATGGATATGGCGTCTAGTTTATTGCCTGATGTACAGATTATAACTAAGTTTAGGGAGGGTGTTCCTGAAGAACAAATTCTCCTTTATGCAAAGAAACACAAACCGCTTTTACTGATCATGGGCACGAAAGGCACTAATTCCAGCAGCAGCGATTTGTTGGGTAGCGTAACCGCCGAGGTCATTGACCGTACACCAGTTCCCGTATTTGCATTCCCCGAACAAACTCCATTCGATCGTTTTGAAGGCATTCGCACCATCGGCTTTCTGACTCGGTTTGATCAACGTGACATGGTGGTTTTTGACACGATGATGCAACTGCTGAAAACGCTCAAATTAAAAGTGTATTTTATACACTTTTCAGAAAATGAAGATCCATGGGATGAAGTACAATTAGCAGGAGTCAAGGAGTATTTCAAACGTCAGTATCCAGATCTGGAAACTTCATATGTTTTAATGGGAAATGGTAAGGTCATCGAAAACTTGAATAAATTCATTCAGGAACGTAACATTGATATTCTTACGGTGGCATCTCAAAAAAGAAATATTTTTGCGCGGTTGTTTAATCCAGGAATTGCACATAAAATGGTATTCCATGGAAATACACCCTTGTTGGTCATTAGAGGATGAATCATGTACTTAAACTGCTTTGGATGGCCCGGGCTGTTGCCATGGGCCATTGTTTTTAAAAGAATGAATCCTCAGGCTATTTTGTGTTATAATTAATATTATGTTGAATAGAAATAATCGAAACGATGGAGTACTCGATCAACAAAAGCTTTTCAATTTTATTAAAAAAAATAGGCTGTCGCAAAAAGCAACAGCCTACCCTATTTGATTTCAGTATATTGAATTACATATTTTTCAATTTATTATCCATTTCCTTGTATTTGGCATCCATATCTAAATTGTAGTAAATACCTCTCAAGGCAATCACAAAGTCTCTTTCGTTTGGATTCAACTGATACGCTTTTTCGAAATACGGCAGTGGTGTTTGGAAGGACGTTTTTAGCTTAGCCTTTTCAATCTTGTATTTTTTGTCATCCCGAATGGCATTGATTCGTGCCAGATCTTCAACGGCTTTGTTGTAAAAAATACGCCCCATGTTGCCAAGTGCTTCTGCAAAATTCGGATCCAAGTCAATGGATTGCTGATAGCATTTTTTAGCTTCCTCCACATTGGATGATTCCAGAATTCTACCCTTTACATTCCATAAAACGGATCCTTTCGGATCCAAATCGAGGGCTGCATTGATCCAAGTCAACGCTTCGTCCATCTTGGCCTGGTTGATGTAATAGTTGATTAAACTGCGGACATAGTAAGATTCCTGTGGAAATTTCTGAGCACCCAGCTTAAACATACGAAGCATATTGACCGTATCTTTCAACTGAGAATAATCGTCACACAAACGGGCATAAATCCATTTGGAATCCATATTATCCTTAATCTTTTCATAGTATTTCACAGCTACAGCGGGCAATTCAGCCTGCGTGGCGCAAAGACCACAATAGTAGGTAATCAGTGGAATCAGTGTATCTTTTTCAAGTCCAAGCCCCTGCATTTGAGGAATATACTGATAGTTGACGTAAACATCAAAGAATTTCAGAGCGGTTTTATAATCCTTTTGATCGTAATAATATGAACCACCTTCTGTGAAACCACGTTGGAGAGCTTTGACCTTTTCCACAATCTTGGTATGGTATTTTGGAGCGATCTTTCCCTTAGCATTCGGCAGCTTGTCCAGAGAGTCAGCTAGCAAATAGTAGTTAAATGAATTTTCGATGCAACTTGCCATCAATGCTTTGTCACCTTTCTTGGGGGTGGTCCACTCGATTTTTTGTTGATCGGTATAGATGGCATAGAAAACATCACCGGCTACGAACCAAGTCGAGGCATCATTTTTAGTGGTGGAATCCTTCATAGCCAACATGATAGCATCTTTGGCACCCTTAAAGTCGGGTTGCTCTGTTTGAAGAATCTTGGATTTGGCTTTTGCAACATTTTTCTTTTGTGCAAACGAACTCCCTCCTATCAGAAGCAGTGCAGAAAGCAAAAAAATGATCTTTTTCATTGTTGTATGTTTAAATGAATAAAATAATTAAGTTACTCTTTTTCAGTATCTTGAATAATATCTATGACATCGACTTCCGGAGTGTCCGTAACTTCAGTTGGAATTTCCGGAACTTCTTCATCATCGGGTTCAGAAGCTACCTTACAAACGGATGCGATTTCGTCGTGGCGTTTTTCAAGATTGATCAGTCGAACTCCTTGGGTTGCACGACCCATGATGCGGAAGTCGGAAACCTTCACACGAATGGTGATTCCAGACTTGTTGATAATCATCAGGTCACTATCGTCCGTCACACTCTTGATGGAAACAAGCTTGCCTGTTTTCTCGGTGACATTCAGAGTTTTAACACCTTTACCGCCACGATTGGTTACGCGGTAATCTTCGATATTTGAGCGTTTGCCATAACCTTGTTCCGATACGACCATGATGGATTCGGTTTCTGGATCCTTGATGCAGATCATTCCGATAACCTCGTCCTGACCGTCGGTATCCAATGTCATACCTCGAACGCCAGTGGCAGTACGACCCATTACACGGACGGCACTTTCGTGGAAACGAATGGCACGACCGTTGCGGTTGGCCATCAGTACTTGAGTATTTCCATTGGTCATACGAACACCGATAACCTGATCGTCTTCACGAATGGAAATGGCGATTACACCATTGGCACGTGGACGTGAATATTGCTCCAATACCGTTTTCTTCACAACCCCTTGCTTGGTAGCAAAAATCAAATAATGTGAATTGATGAAATCCTTATCGGTTTGCAAGTTCTTGACACGGATGAAAGCATTCACTTTATCATCTGAATCAATATTCAATAGGTTTTGAATGGCACGTCCCTTGGAACTCTTCGTTCCTTCCGGTATTTCATAAACCTTGAGCCAGTAGCACTTACCCTTCTGCGTAAAGAACATGATGGTGTTGTGCATGGAAGCAGGGTAAATGTATTCGACAAAGTCTTCGTCCCTTGTTTCGCTACCCTTGGAGCCTACTCCACCACGATTTTGTGAACGGAATTCACTCAACGGAGTGCGTTTGATGTATCCTAAGTGAGAAATGGTGATGATCATTTCATCGTCAGAGTAGAAATCTTCGGGATTAAAGTCCTCGGATGCATAGATTATTTCTGAACGACGAACGTCACCATATTTTGCTTTTACTTCTTGGAGCTCTTCTTTGACTATGTTCATTCGCATTTCCAAACTAGCCAGTACTTCCTTGTAATAGGCAATCTTTTGCATCAAAGCTTCGTACTCGTTGCGAAGTTTGTCCATTTCGAGCCCAGTGAGTTGACGAAGGCGCATTTCGACAATGGCGCGGGACTGCAAGTCGGAAAGTTCGAATTCAGCCATCAAGCGTTCACGGGCTTCATCCGGAGACTGTGAAGAGCGGATGATGGCGATGACGCGGTCGATGTTGTCGCAAGCGATGATAAGTCCCTGAAGGATGTGAGCGCGCTTTTCGGCTTCGTTCAAGTCGTATTGGGTTCTGCGGGTCACCACTTCGTGACGGTGATCGACGAAATGCTTGATCATGTCTTTGAGATTCAGCATTTTCGGGCGACCGTGCACCAGAGCGATGTTGTTGACGCTGAAGGAAGACTGAAGTGCGGTCATTTTGTACAACTTGTTCAGCAATACATTTGAATTGGCATCTTTCTTGACTTCCACTACGATACGCATACCGTCGCGGTCGGATTCGTCATTAACGTGATAAATGCCTTCAATCCTTTGTTCTTTCACCAAATCAGCAATGGCGGTGATGAGCTCAGCCTTGTTGACCATGTATGGTATTTCAGTGATGACAATCTTTTCACGGCTGCCGTCGTTTTCAATGTTGGCCTTAGCCCGCATGACGACACGTCCCCTACCCGTTTCAAAGGCTTCTTTCACGCCTTGATAGCCGTAAATGAACGCGCCTGTAGGGAAGTCGGGAGCGATGATGTACTTCATCAGTTCCGGAATCTCGATTTCGTTGTTGTCGATATAGGCAATCATGCCATTGACGACTTCCGATAAATTATGGGGTGGCATATTGGTAGCCATACCGACGGCAATACCAGAAGCACCGTTTACCAAAAGGTTTGGAATGCGGCTCGGAAGTACAGTCGGCTCACGCAGAGTATCGTCGAAGTTTAGTTGCATGTCCACCGTGTCTTTTTCGATGTCCATCAACATGTCTTCAGCGATCTTGCGAAGTCGACACTCGGTGTAACGCATGGCAGCGGGTGAATCGCCGTCCACCGAACCGAAGTTTCCTTGACCGTCCACCATCGGATAACGCATGGACCATTCCTGGGCCAGACGAACCATCGCGAAGTAAACGGAAGAGTCTCCGTGCGGATGATATTTACCAAGAACGTCACCGACGATTCTGGCTGATTTCTTATACGGTTTGTCAGAATTGTTTCCCAACTCATTCATACCAAATAAAACCCGGCGATGTACCGGTTTCAAACCGTCCCGCACGTCAGGAAGCGCGCGCGAAACGATCACAGACATCGAATAATCAATGTAGGAGGATTTCATTTCCTCTTCGATGTTTATTCGAATAATGCGGTCTTGATCAATCATTTAAATATAACTTTTAAATATAGTTTGTTTTTCCAATCGAGTAGGTCGATTTAACTTAAAAAAGTATGCTAATGTACAACTTTTCCCCGATTCCACCAAGACTTTTTCTAAATAAATCGGCCTAAAAACTGACAATTTGTCCTATGGCAAAGTATTTGAAGAGTACCATTTGAATTCCGCTTTGAAATGCCTATTTTTGAGACGGATTCAATAGGTTTTAATACTAATCAGTACATAATGGCCCCGTTTTCAAGGGCAATCAATACGGCTTATGGATACAGCAAAATTTTCACAAGGCATGCACGATGTTATAGGTTTCAGCTTGGAAGAAGCACAACGGTTGGGCAGCGAGACCATCGCTCCCGAACACTTGTTGCTTGGAATCCTGCGCGAACGAGACAGCAAGGCAATCCTGCATTTGTCCAGACTCAATATCAACCTTCAACGTGTCAAAAATACCATCGAAGTCCGAACCATACGCAAGGATTTACCCAATTTCAATCCTGACATTCCGTTGGATAAAACGGCTGAACGCGTTTTGAAAATGGTCCTACTTGAAGTCAAATCATTGGAGTCCAGAGGGTTCACTTGTAGCGAAATAGATACCGAGCATTTGTTGCTTGCCCTGATGAAGGAGAACAACAACCTGGCTTCCGATGTGTTAAAGGAAGAAGGCTTGGAATGGCTGAAGCTGCAAGACAGCATCGTGGGTTCCCCTACTCCGTCTGCAGGGCCTGGTTTTACAGAATTCAACGAAGACGACGATGACACCCTGGATGGCGGAAGCGACAAACAAGGCGCTCCAAGCCAACCTAAGACCAAAACAGCTCAAGGCAGCACCGATACACCGGCATTGGACAATTTCGGCAATGACATGACCAAGGCGGCCTTTGAGGGCCGTTTGGATCCGGTTGTTGGTCGTGAAGACGAAATTTTGCGACTGGCACAGATCCTGAGCCGCCGAAAAAAGAATAATCCCGTACTCATTGGTGAACCAGGAGTCGGAAAATCCGCCATTGTAGAAGGTTTGGCACTTCGTATCGTGCAACGGAAAGTATCCCGCATACTCTTTGACAAACGCGTCATATCCCTTGATCTGGCTTCAATGGTTGCCGGTACCAAGTACCGTGGACAGTTCGAAGAGCGTATGAAAGCCATTTTGAATGAATTGCAGAAGAACCCGAACATCATACTTTTCATCGACGAGATTCACACCATTGTTGGAGCAGGCAATGCCAGCGGCTCGATGGATGCCGCCAATATGTTGAAACCAGCCCTCTCACGAGGTGATATTCAGTGCATTGGAGCCACTACGCTCGATGAATACCGTAAGAGCATCGAAAAGGATGGCGCTCTGGAACGTCGTTTCCAAAAAATCATCGTTGAGCCCACCACTCCGGAAGAAACCCTTCAGATTCTGCGCAATATCAAAGACCGGTACGAAGAACACCATCATGTGACTTATACCGACGAAGCGCTGGAAGCTTGTGTAAAACTCACCAAACGGTACGTATCCGACCGCAACTTCCCCGACAAAGCCATCGATGCCATGGATGAAGCCGGCTCTCGAGTACACCTTTCCAACATTGTCGTTCCAGTTGAATTCGAAGCTCTTGAAAAGGAAATCGATGAATGCAACCGTCAGAAAATGGAAGCCGTCAATTCGCAGAATTTTGAACTCGCAGCCAACTGTCGCGATGAAGGCAAACAAAAAAGCGATCAATTGGCTCTCATGAAGGCTGAATGGGAAACTGGAGCCGACATGGAACGCCAACCTGTCGATGCAGAGAAAATAGCCGAAGTGGTAGCCGTCATGACCGGTGTCCCACTTCAACGAATAGCTCAGGAAGAGAGTGATAAACTCTTGAAGATGAGGTATGAAATTAAGAAAAAAATAATCGGTCAAGATAAGGCGGTGGACTCCGTCGTCAAGGCTATCCAGCGCAACCGTGTCGGCCTGAAAGACCCCAACCGTCCCATCGGAGCCTTCTTGTTTGTAGGCCCTACCGGTGTAGGTAAAACGCACTTGGCCAAGCTGCTTTCCGAAGCGATGTTCGACAGTAAAGACGCCTTGCTTCGCATCGATATGAGTGAGTTCATGGAAAAATTCACGGTTTCCAGACTGGTCGGAGCGCCTCCGGGATATGTCGGTTACGAAGAAGGTGGCCAACTGACCGAAAAGGTGCGCCGCAAACCGTATTCCGTCATTTTACTCGACGAAATCGAAAAAGCGCACCCGGATGTGTTCAACCTCCTACTCCAAGTAATGGACGAAGGTAGATTGACAGACAGCTTAGGTCGAATGATCGACTTCAAGAACTCCATCCTGATCATGACTTCCAACGTTGGAACCCGCCAGTTGAAGGAGTTCGGCAAAGGTGTCGGCTTTACACCTCCTGGGCAAACCGGTAATGTCGAATATACCAAAGGAGTCATTCAAAAGGCTCTTTCAAAGACCTTTGCACCTGAATTCCTGAATCGTATTGACGATGTGATCCAATTCGACCAACTATCCAAAGATTCTCTATTGCAAATTATTGATTTGGAATTAGTTACCTTCCATAAACGGGTGGAAGACCTGGGCTATCTACTCACTGTCACCGAAGAAGCCAGGAACTTCATTGCGACCGAAGGGTACGATGTTCAATTCGGCGCTCGTCCCCTAAAGAGAGCGATCCAGAAATATTTGGAAGATGAATTGGCTGAACTGATTTTGGGCGGTACGCTCAAACAAGGAGACCGAATTACCCTCAACTACAATGCCGAAACGAAAAGCATGGTTCGTATGATTAACGATCTGCCTGCTTAAAGTGTCAATATTGTCAGGAAACAGCCCTAATGATGAAAAAATGTCAGACCCTTGGTTCTGGCATTTTTTTTGTCCTGTTGGGTTGTCTGTCAAACCGGACGATAAACCAACCAACCAACACTAAAAATAAAGACATGCAAAAAGGAAACATTGGGGTTACAACCGACAACATTTTCCCCGTCATTAAGAAATTCTTGTACAGCGACCATGAAATCTTCCTCCGCGAAGTCGTTTCAAATGCCGTAGATGCTAGCCAAAAGCTTAAAACCTACGCCTCCGTGGGTGAATTCAAAGGAGAAATCGGAGATCTGAAGGTTCAGGTTTCCATCGATTCCGAAGCCAAAACATTGACGATTTCGGACAATGGGATCGGAATGACAGCCGAAGAAATCGAAAAGTACATCAATCAGATTGCTTTTTCAGGGGCAGAAGAATTCCTTGAAAAATACAAGACAGACGCCAATGCCATCATCGGCCATTTCGGCCTCGGTTTCTATTCTACTTTCATGGTTTCCAAGCAAGTGGACATCGTAACCAAGTCCTTTAGAGAAGGTGCTGAAGCTGTTAAATGGAGTTGCGACGGTTCTCCCGAATACACCATCGAAACCATTGAAAAGGCTGAACGCGGTACTGATATCGTGCTCCACATCGATGACGACAACCTCGATTTTCTGAAGGAAAGCAAAATCAGCGAACTACTGAGCAAATACTGCAAATTCCTGCCTGTACCCATCGTTTTCGGCAAGAAAAAAGAATGGAAGGAAGACAAATATGTGGAAACGGATGAAGACAATCAGATCAATGACATCAAACCTGCCTGGACGCGCAAACCTGCTGACCTGACGGAGGAAGACTACTTGAAATTTTACAAGGACCTTTACCCAATGAGCGAAGATCCATTGTTTCACATCCATCTGAACGTGGACTACCCTTTCAACTTGACGGGTATCCTTTATTTCCCCAAACTCAAGAACAGCGTTGAAATTCAGAAGAATAAAATACAGCTTTACTGCAATCAAGTCTATGTGACGGATTCCGTAGAAGGCATTGTTCCTGAATTCCTGACTTTGTTGCACGGTGTGATTGACTCCCCAGACATTCCTTTGAATGTCTCACGATCCTACTTGCAAAGCGACTCCAACGTCAAGAAAATTTCCAGCCACATCACTAAAAAAGTTGGAGACCGTTTGATGGAGATATTTAAAAACGATCGTCCTCAGTTCGAAGCCAAATGGAACGACCTCAAAATTTTCATTCAATATGGTATTTTAACGGAAGAAAAATTCTGGGAAAAAGCGGAAAAGTTCACCTTGCTTAAGAATGTAGACGACAAATGTTTCACCATCGACGAATACAAAACCTTAATTGGTGAAAATCAGACAGACAAGGACGGCAAACTGGTGTTCCTCTATACTTCCGATAAGGATGGTCAACACGCTTACGTCGAAGCAGCTAGAGCGAAAGGTTACGATGTTCTGCTCATGGACGGCCAGTTGGACGTGCACATTGTCAGCAAACTGGAACAGCACATCGATAAGAGCAGTTTTGTACGCGTAGACAGCGATGTGGTGGACAACCTCATTTTGAAACAGGAAAAACCAACGCTGACACTGAGTGAACCCGAACAGGAAAGTTTGAAAACGCTGTTTAACGGACAATTGCCTGTCATTGAAAAAACTGAATTCAAAGTACAGCTGGAAAATCTTGGTGAAACGAGTTTCCCAGTCATGGTCACGTTGAATGAATTCATGCGTCGCATGCAAGAAATTGCGGCCATGAACCCAGGTATGAATTTCTATGGTGAAATGCCAACGAGTTATTCTTTGGTGGTCAATACCGACCATCCTTTGGTTAAAAAGTTCCTGACAGAAGACGCCGCCAACAACGAAAAGGCTAAACAGCTCATCGATCTGGCACTTCTTTCCAACGGCCTGCTCAAAGGCGAAGCGCTTACAAATTTTGTTAAAAGAAGCGTGGAACTGATTGATTGAAAGTAGCTGAAAGAATACATTTCAAAGGTTTGACGTATCTTTGAATGGTATTCCGAAAATAAGTGATGCTTCGGGGTATATTTAACTCCGAAGCATTTTTTTAGGATTTAACGTATGAAACGACTGTTGACCTTTTTTCTCTTTATTGCTTTGTTGCACAGTGCTTCCGCCCAAAAAATCGGACTGGTCCTGAGTGGCGGCGGAGCTAAAGGCATCGCACACATCGGCGTATTGCAGGCATTGGAAGAAAACGGAATTCCATTCGACTACATTGCAGGAACATCCATCGGTGCAGTCGTCGGTGGCCTCTATGCCATGGGTTATTCTCCTGCCGAAATGCTTGAACTTGTTAAATCGGAGGAGTTTAAGAACTGGAGAAATGGCACCGTGGAAAATCAATACATGGAATTCTTCCGAAAATCGGATCCTACTCCAGAAATTTTAGTTACATCCATTTCGCTGAGAGATTCGCTCATCAATCCTAAAAAACTGTTACCCAATAGTTTGCTCAATCCCATTCAGCTCGATTATGCGTTTCTGAAACTTTGTGCACAGGCAACGGGTCAATGCCAAGGTGATTTTGACAAGCTGTTCGTTCCGTTTCGGAGTGTCGCTTCCAACGTCTATACCCGAAAATCATTTGTTTTTCGCAATGGCGACCTTGGTGATGCCATTCGTGCCTCCATGTCATTTCCGTTTGTATTCAAGGCAATCAAAGTGAATGGCAACCTCATGTACGACGGTGCCATTTATAACAATTACCCGGTCAATGTGATGAAAAGCGATTTTCAGCCGGATCTTCTAATCGGATGTATGGTTGACAATCTCGAAAAGATGCCAGATGACTATGATATGATGGGGCAACTAAAGAACATGATCCTTCATTCGACGACAGATACCATTCCTCACGGTAAGGGCATTCAATTGAACTTGAATCTGGACGACATCGCCTTGCTGGATTTCGATCAAGTGGATGCAGCCTACAAAATTGGTTATGATGGTGCCATGGCACAAATGGATTCCATTAAGAAAATGATTTCAAGACGTGCCGACCCATTTGTGGTCAGTTTGAAACGCTGCTATTTCAAAAGCCAGGCACCCGCTCTCCGATTCCATGAAATTCAAATCAACGGTGTCACCGATGAACAACGAGACTTTCTGCTCAAGATTCTCAAACAAGATGGAAGTCAATACTTTACGCTCGAAGATTTTAAGGTTGCCTATTTTAAGATGATGGAAAACAACAAAATAAAGGAAATTATCCCGCATGCTGTTTTTCAGGAAGCCGACCAGTCCTTTAAACTGATTCTGGATGTCGAAATAGACGATGACATTGATATTGCCATTGGTGCCAACCTGTCTTCATCTGTTTCAAACCAATTGTATTTGGGCATCAATTATCAGATTCTAAATGATTATTCTCAACTCTATACGGCAGAAACGTATATGGGTAAGTTCTTGAACGCCTTCAATTTGACATCTCGGTTTAATTTTAACGGAAAAGAGTTGCCACAATACTTGGCCCTCCAGTTCACCACGCAGTATTACAATTATTTTCAGGATCAGAAGCTTTTCTACCAAAGTAGTTTGCCCTCATTTGTCAATCAATTTGAAACATCTTTGAAATTTCGCTTTGGATTTCCATTTCGCCGAAATGCTAAAGTGGAAGTTTCGTTGGGTGGTGCATACATGCTCGACACCTATGCTCAAAATAAGTTGAGTTCCGTGACCTCGGAAACTTACGACAAAAGCATGTATGGTTTTGGTTCTTTCACCATCCGTTATGAACAGAATTCCCTGAACCTTAAGCAATATGCAACGGCAGGTAAACGTGGGTATTTGATTGGACAATTCATTTCTGGTATTGAAAGTTACAAATATGGGGATACGACCGGTCAAGTCATCAAAACAAATACTCCGCTCAACTATTTTCAACTTTCTGGAGGATTTGAAAAATACAAATCATTCAGCGATCATTTCATTCTGGGTGCCAAAGGAGAATTCGTTTACAACAACAAGCGAATGCTGGATAATTACACATCCAGCATCATTCAGGCGCCTGCATTCACACCCACTCCACACAGTATGACCAGCTTCAATGAGGCTTTTAGGTCAAATCAGTTCTTGGCATTCGGATTCTTGCCTATCTGGAACATTCGTCAATCGTTGTATCTTCGCGGCGAACTTTATGGTTTTTTCCCATTGCAAACCCTTTTTGACGGACCAAATGGTTTGGCGTTGAAAGAATCGTCGTGGTCTCACGTTCAAAGTCTTGCTGAAGTGGCATTGGTCTATAACTTGCCAGTCACCAATATCAGCCTTTTTCTGAACCGATACAGTTTTCCCCATGGAAACTGGAATTTTGGAGTCAATCTAGGCTTCTTGCTTTTTCCCAGAAAATTCATCGAATAATCCGGTTTTTATAGAAAAGGACTGATACTTAAATATTCTATTATGCGAAAACAGGTTTTTTTGTTTATGGGAATTTTATGCTTTCAGACACTATTTGCAAACCTTATGTCAGTGGATTATAGAATTGTTCCCTTGCCTAATGATATTAAACTTTATTCAAACCAACAATTTTTGTTGGATGAAAACGTTTCGATTCGGTATCCGTTCCGAAATCTAAAAATGAGGTCAAATGCCTTGTTTTTAGCAACATATATGAAAGAAATAACCGGGCTGAACATCCCCGTTGAAACCAAAAAGACCAATGGGAAGGTAATAGAACTTTCATTGGATCTTGAATCTTCCAATCCCGAATCTTACCGATTAACAGTGCTTTCAACTAGAATTAGGATTCAAGGCTCTTCGGAAGCGGGTGTTTTCTACGGTATTCAAACGTTGAGAAAATCCATTTCTGCAGTTTCAGGCGAAAAAGCAATGTTACCTGGGGTTATCATCAATGATGCACCACGGTTTTCCTATAGAGGCATGCATTTGGATGTTGCTCGACATTTTTTTGATTCCGACGAAATAAAACGATATATAGATATTTTGGTGTTGCACAACATTAACACTTTTCATTGGCATTTGACCGACGATCAAGGTTGGCGCATCGAGATCAAGAAATATCCGAAATTGACAACACTTGGATCACTAAGACCTGAAACGGTCATCGGGCACAACACTGGGAATTTTGATGGTATTCCATACGGAGGTTTTTACACTCAGAAACAAATCCGTGATGTTGTAAATTATGCGGCTAAGCGTTATATCACGATTATTCCAGAAGTGGATTTACCAGGTCATATGTTGGGTGCCTTGTCAGCCTATCCAGAATTGGGTTGTACAGGTGGTCCCTACAGCTTGTGGTGTAAGTGGGGCGTTTCTGAGGATATTCTTTGTGCAGGAAATGATAAAACGTTGGTTTTCATTCGAGAAGTATTGACTGAAATCATGCATCTTTTTCCTTCGAAATACATCCACGTAGGAGGTGATGAATGCCCGAAAATCAAATGGATGAATTGCCCCAAATGTCAGGCTCGAATTCAGTCGATGGGTTATAGTACAGATGGAACGCATACAGCCGAAGCCCGACTTCAAAGTTATATCATGACCTTTGCCGAACTTGTTTTGAACGAAAAAGGCCGTAAAATGATCGGCTGGGACGAGATACTGGAGGGTGGATTAGCCCCCAATGCCACAGTGATGTCTTGGCATGGCTTGAATGGAGGTGTATTGGCAGCTCAGTTGAAGCATGATGTGATCATGACGCCCAACACGTATTTGTATTTCGACTATTATCAAGTTCAACCTATTGATTCTGAGCCGTTAGCCATAGGAGGTTATACACCATTGAGTAAAGTATATGCTCTTGACCCCGTGCCTCCTACTTTAACGGAGGAAGAACAGAAACACATTCTTGGAGCTCAAGCAAATCTGTGGACGGAATACATTACGACATTCAATCAGGTGGAATATATGTTGCTTCCCCGTTTGGCTGCACTTTGTGAAGTTCAATGGACACAACCCATTAATAAGGATCTCAATGACTTCCTTAATCGTTTGCCTCAAATGACAGCAATATATAAATCCAGTGGTTACAACTACTCGAAAATCCAACAATAGTGACACATGAAAAAATCCCTTATGATCGATTGAGCATAAGGGATTTACTAAAGTGACCACGATAGGATTCAAACCTATAACCTTCGCATCCGTAGTGCGATGCTCTATTCAGTTGAGCTACGTAGCCATTGCGTTATTGCGAGTGCAAAGATACCGTATTTTGGCAAATTGACAAACCCTCGACGCTATTTTTTCGATATTTTTTGGCAGTTTTGGCTTAGACTCTCAGATTCAGTAGGTTTAGAAAGGCATGACGTTATCGCCCCCTTCACCATTTTCGTAAGGATTGGACGTATTCACCGGTGGTGCGCTTGCAAAACCCGATTCCCGGTTGATACGCGAAGCAAGAATATTGGATCCTATACCAGGTTCAATGTCCTCGTCTGGATTGCAAAACTTAGCGAATTGAGCTTTAAAACGGAGCCTGACGTCTCCAACGGAACCATTACGGTGTTTCGCAATGATGATTTCGGCCATGCCTACCAAGCTGTTCCCCTGAGTGTCTTCCAGGATTTTGTAGTATTCCGGACGATGGATGAAGCAAACCATATCCGCATCTTGCTCAATGGCACCCGATTCACGCAAGTCAGCTAACTGAGGCCTTTTGGAATCTGCCCCGCTGCCGGATCGGTTCTCCACACCACGGTTTAACTGTGACAACGCAATGATGGGGATGTTCAATTCCTTGGCCAAACCTTTCAACGATCTGGAAATCATGGAGACTTCCTGTTCGCGGCTGCCAAAAGTCGAACCGCTGGCATTCATCAGCTGAAGGTAGTCGATAATGATGATTTCGACGTGGTGTTCTCGAACCAATCTTCTGGCTTTGGTTCGGAATTCAAAAATGGATAAGCTGGGCGTATCGTCAATGTACAAAGGGGCATCGTATAAATCCTTGATCTTATAATCCAACTGATGCCATTCGTGTTCCAACAACTGGCCATTTCTGATTTTTTCACCTTCAATTTCGCAGACGTTTATTATTAAACGATTAACTAACTGAACATTGGACATTTCGAGTGAGAATACCGCAACTGGTTTCTTGTAATTGACTGCCATGTTCTTGGCCATGGACAACACGAAAGCTGTTTTACCCATGGCGGGACGGGCAGCAATGATGACTAAGTCTGATTTCTGCCAGCCTGAAGTCATTTTGTCCAATCCAGTGAAGCCAGAAGCGAGTCCGCTTAAACCGTCCTTACGTTCTGCGGCAATATTCAATAATTTAATGGCCTCTTCGATGACAGGATTGATTTGCATCACATCCTTTTTCATGTTGCGCTGCGAAATTTCAAACAGGCTGGCTTCGGCATCCTGCATCAAATCATCGACATCCATCGTTTCATCAAAGGCTTTGCCCGAAATTTCTGATGTAAAGCGTATCAGCTCGCGGGCAAGAAATTTCTGGGCCACAATACGGGCGTGAAACTCCAAGTGAGCAGTGGAAACGACTTTACCTGTCAATTGTGCCAAATAATACGCACCGCCGGCTTCATCCAAAGTGCCTTCCTTCTTAAGCTGTTCCTGAACTGTCAACATGTCCACAGGCCGTTGTAGGATGGCTAGGTTCTGGATGGCGGTGAATATCACTTCGTGGGAATGCTCATAAAAACTCTGTGGCTTCAAAATGTCACTAACGATGGAATATGCATCCTTTTCCAGCATCAAAGCCCCCAGTACAGCTTCTTCCAGCTCTCTGGCTTCAGGCGGACGCTTTCCGGCATCGGTTAGGTAAACGGGGTTGGATTTGGCTCTTCCCGGACGATAATTCTTACGTTCTTCCATGTTTTGTTTCTTACGTTTCCAAAGGTACACAAGAAAAACAAATTCCTTCAAAAAAGCTTTCAACAGCCCTGTTGATAACTTGCCCTGTTAGTCGAATATTCGTATATTTGTGGAACAATTCCAATAGAACACCGAAAATTCGAGTAATGATCTGTTTTCCAAACGCCAAAATTAATTTGGGTTTACGGGTGACCGAAAAAAGGCCGGACGGGTATCACAACCTGGAAACGGTTTTTTACCCCATAGGTCTGAAAGATGCTTTGGAAGTCGTGCCCCTCACAAACGGAAAAACTTTTTCTTTGTATGTTAAAACACTGGATTATAACGATCTGGGAATGGATGATGAAAAAAACATCGTCACCAAAGCTTTTCGGTTGTTGGAAAGACAATTTACACTTCTGCCCGCTGCCTTTTACCTTAAGAAAGGTATTCCGACCGGTGCTGGTCTTGGCGGAGGTTCCTCAGATGCTGCGAATGCGCTGAAAATCATTAATTTAATGAATAATCTTGATCTTTCTGCTTTGGATCTTGAACATTTTTCTGCACAAATAGGGGCTGACTGTGCATTTTTTATTAAAAATAACCCGATATTTGCAACTGGTATAGGAACCGATTTTGAAGAAGTTTCACTGAACCTACGTGGCTACTTTCTGGTTTTAATAAAACCCGACGTTCATGTTTCGACTGCTGAAGCCTATTCTCTGGTCCATCCCGCTCACCCGGCAAGATCTCTGAAAGAATGGATCGGATATCCTATCGAAACGTGGAGAGATAACGTGATCAACGATTTTGAACCTTCTGTATTTCTGAAATACCCCATTATAGGAGAAATTAAGGAAACACTTTACCGAAACGGAGCAATTTATGCTTCCATGTCCGGTAGTGGATCCTCCGTATACGGACTTTTCAAGAATGCAGTCGATTTGAAAACTGTTTTTCAAGGTTGTTTTTATTGGAGTGAAACACTGCAATAGTTAATTGATTTAATTGTATCTATACTTATAAAATAATGGCAAAATTCAAAGGAGCGATTGTTGTCGATGTAGAGCGTTGTAAAGGATGTGATGTATGTATAAACAGCTGTCCATTTGATGTCCTACGCATGTCGAAAGATGTCAATACCAAAGGCTATACCTATTCGTATATGCTGAATCCGGATAACTGCACCGGATGTGCCAGTTGTGGTTATGTTTGTCCGGATGGTTGCATCCAGGTGTATCGAGTAAAAGAAGAAAAAGAATGAAAGAGGTATTATTGATGAAGGGCAATGAAGCGATAGCTCATGCCTCTATACGATGTGGAGCCGACGGTTACTTCGGTTATCCCATCACCCCGCAGTCCGAAATCATGGAAACACTCATGGAACAAAGACCGTGGGAAACAACCGGAATGATTGTCTTACAGGCTGAAAGCGAAGTCGCTTCTGTGCAAATGGTCTACGGAGGTGCTGCAACCGGAAAAAAATGCCTCACGACATCTTCAAGCCCAGGGGTCAGTTTGATGCAAGAGGGAATATCCTTTGCTGCAGGTGCCGATCTGCCCATGCTGTTGGTCAATGTAATGCGCGGTGGTCCAGGTCTGGGTACCATTCAGCCAAGTCAATCCGATTATTTTCAATCGGTTAAAGGCGGTGGTCATGGTGACTACAAACTGATTGTGCTTGCTCCGAATTCTGTTCAAGAAATGGCCGATTTTGTTGGATTAGGTTTCGATCTTTCGTTCAAATACCGTATTCCGACAATGATATTAACCGACGGAGTTATTGGTCAGATGATGGAAAAGGTGGTACTCCCTCCTTTTCAACCACGCAGGACTGAGGCTGAAGTAGCTGCTGAATGTCCATGGGCAGCTTATGGCAAACCGGCCAGCCGACCCAGAAACGTCGTTTCATCCCTCGATTTGGATCCCTATCGAATGGAAAAGAAAAATGAGGAACGTCAGGAGCGCTACCGTTTAGTGGAGGCTACCGAAGTCCGTTATGAAGAATTTATGTGTGAAGATGCTGATTATCTGATTGTTGCATTTGGCTCTGCTGCCCGTATCAGTTTGAAATCCGTGGAACTTCTTCGTGAAGAAGGCATCAAGGTCGGCATGTTACGCCCCATCACCTTATGGCCGTTCCCGTCCAAAGTGCTCGCCAAATATGCTGAGAAAGTAAAATCCATGTTGACTGTCGAATTGAACGCCGGCCAAATGGTCGAAGATGTTCGTCTTGCAGTGAACGGTAAGGTCCCGGTTTTCCATTATGGTCGTTTAGGCGGCGTCGTGCCAGCCCCGGAAGAAATCGTCAATGCACTGAAGAAACAAATGTAAATTAAAGTAATTCAGAATGTTATGTCAAATACAATAATAAATCCCGAAAATCTGGTCTATCAGAAGTCCAGTCTGATGCTGGACAACACCATGCATTATTGCCCAGGCTGTAGCCATGGAACAGCGCATCAGGTGTTAGCAAATGTCATTGAAGAAATGGACATGCAAGAAAAAACCATCGGAGTGGCTCCAGTTGGTTGTGGAGTCTTTATGTACAACTACCTCAATTTTGACTTTGCTGAATCTGCCCACGGCCGTGCTCCTGCTTTGGCCACAGCCATTAAACGCCTAAATCCAGATCGCCTGGTTTTTACCTATCAAGGTGACGGCGATTTGGCAGCCATTGGTACTGCAGAAACCATTCATGCCGCCAACCGTGGCGAAAACATAGCTATCATTTTTATCAACAACGGCATTTACGGAATGACCGGAGGGCAGATGGCTCCAACTACCTTACCTGGCATGATAACCTCCACCTGTCCCATGGGTAGGAACGAAGCGCTGAATGGCCATCCATTGAAAATCACCGAGTTGCTGGCTCAACTGGAAGGCGTTTGTTACGCTACCAGGCAAAGTGTCCATAATGTAGCAGGTGTTAAAAAAACAAAGAAAGCCATTCGGAAAGCCTTCGAGAATTCCATGCAAGGTAAAGGTACCAGCATCGTGGAAATCGTTTCGACCTGCAATGCTGGTTGGAAAATGACTCCCGTAGAAGCCAACAACTGGATGGTAGAGAACATGTTCCCTTATTACCCATTGGGCGATTTGAAAGATAAATAATCATGAAGGAAGAAATAATCATTGCAGGTTTTGGTGGACAGGGTGTCTTGTCCATGGGTAAGATTCTAGCTTATGCTGGAATGACAAGTGGTATGGAAGTGTCCTGGATGCCAGCCTACGGGCCTGAGCAACGGGGTGGCACGGCCAACGTCACGGTTATATTGAGCGAAAGCCGTATCAGTTCACCCATTCTGAATCAGTTTGACACCGCAATCATTCTGAACCAACAGTCCCTCAATAAGTTCGAAAGTCAGGTCAAACCCGGTGGTATTTTGATTTACGATCCTCACGGCATTAAAAATCCTCCTACACGTACTGATATTCAGATATTTAAAGTCAAAGCTATGGAGGCAACTTACGAAATGAACAACAGCAAGACATACAATATGATTGTGTTGGGTGCTTATGTTAAGGTGAAGCCGGTCGTAACCATGGATGGCATTCTGAAGGGATTGAAAAAATCACTTCCTTCACGCCATCATCACTTATTGCCTATGAATGAGGCTGCTCTGATAAAGGGCGGCGAAATTGTGGAATAAACTCCATTTTTTTGGAATAATTCGAGGCGGTTTTCTTTGGAAGACCGCCTTATTTTTTCCTACCTTTGCAACGTTTTGGTGATGCGGTGAAATTCATTCATCCGTATAAAAGGGAATCCGGTTCAAACCCGGAACAGTACCCGCTGCTGTATAGTTCAAAACAACCCTGAAGCTGCAATGCCACTGTCCATTTGGATGGGAAGGCTTTTCGGGGCGAACTGAGTCAGAAAACCTGCCAGAATTTTTTCATGCTTTCGGGAGAAAAAGCTAAATGAATGACTACCCCACAAATTCTGGAATCAGGTATCATTGGTTGGCTGCCCATTTTATTAACCAACTAATTATCAATTAGATGAAAAAACTTTTTCGTTTGATGAGCGCTGCTTTACTGGTAGCTGGCTTAAGTTTTGCCTTTACGGCATGTAATCCGGAAACGGAAGTGACAACTGGTGTGATCACCTTTGAAGATGTTGTACTTGACAGTAGTGGCGTATTTAATGGTAAAGGCAGTGTGTTCAGCTTTACTTCGGATATCCTGACCTGTCCAGTCGCTTACATGGAACAGAATGGCTATTCTTGGTGGTCAGGGATTGCATGTTCCAATCAAACCAACATGTTAAAAACAGGTTTGGACAACCAATACAGTGTCTATGCATCATCAGGTGCCTATGGATCAGAAAAGTTTGCATTAATCGGATTAGATGGAGCACCTTGTACTTTCAACCAACCTGTTGTGGTTAAAAGTTTGATGGTCAATAATTCGACTTACGATTACTGGGCTCTGAAAGATGGAAACGACGGAGGTTACGGTATAGTAACCAAATTCAAAGCTGGCGACTTCTTCAACGTAACTGTCACTGGTTTTGACTCCAAAAACATTCAGACGGGTCAAGTGGTTGTACCCTTAGCTGAATTTCGCAACAACCAATCGTACATTTGCAGCGACTGGACCAAGATTTCGCTCGAAGCGCTCGGTAAAGTAACCACACTTACATTTACCTTCGATTCCTCCGATAAATCTGGAGAATGGCTCAACACACCGACTTATGTTTGCATCGACAACATCGTTTACGAAAAATAATAGGGAAAGACTGCTATCTGCCAATAGAAACTCTTCCTAGGTTGCTTCGGCAATCAGAGGTCCGGCACCGAGAGGATGTCGGACCTCGCTTTGTCGGTCGTTTGCCTTGGTCATCGATTTTGAGTACTTTTGTAAACTGTTTGGTTTGAAAATAGTATAAATATTCGATAATTGAATTTAAATGCGAATTGATATCATCACTGTATTACCCGATTTACTGGAAGGTCCGCTGAATTGTTCCATCCTGAAACGTGCTCAGGACAAAGGAATTGCTCAAATTAAGGTACATAATTTACGCGAGTATTCCACGGATGTAAAGCACCGAAGGGTGGATGATTACGCATTTGGATTCTCTGCAGGTATGGTGTTGCAAATTGAACCGATCGACCGAATCATAACTCAATTAAAAAGCGAACGGGCCTACGATGAAGTTATTTATACATCACCGGATGGAGAAATGTTCAATCAGCCCATGGCCAATCGCATGTCTTTGATGGAAAACATCATCATTTTGTGCGGACATTACAAAGGTATCGACCATCGTATCCGTGAACACTTCATAACCAGAGAGATATCTATAGGTGATTATGTCCTGACGGGAGGTGAATTGGCTGCTGCCATCATTGCTGATGCTGTGGTTCGTGTCATTCCCGGTGCAATTTCCGACGAACAGTCTGCTCTTTCTGATTCTTTTCAGGACAATCTGTTAGCGCCTCCTGTTTACACGAGGCCTGCAAGTTACAAAGGTTGGGATGTGCCAGAAATATTGCTTTCAGGTCATCAACGCAAGATTGAAGAATGGGAACATCAGCAGGCGGTTGAACGTACAAAATTGTTACGTCCGGATTTACTGAAATAAGTTTACGAACATTCTTGATCCGTCAGGCAGGCAGAAGGCTGCTGTTCAACGGTTTCAAGCGCTCCGATTAGGTCCCTAACGGACGAAAAGCCATGACGCTCGCAATATTCCACAACGCCGTCTGCAATCTTCGGTGTAATGGCAGGATCAATGAAATTGGCTGTTCCAACTTGAATGGCTGAAGCTCCGGCGAGCAAGAATTCAACTGCATCTGTGGCATTCGAAATACCACCCAAACCAACAATAGGAATTTGAATGGCTTTGGATGTCTGCCAAACCATTCGCAGAGCAATAGGTTTGACACAAGCTCCGGATAATCCACCAGTGACTGTAGAAAGTTCAGGCTTCCGCTTTTCGGCATTAATTGCCATACCAAGCAGCGTGTTGATCATTGATACGGAATCTGCGCCAGATGCCTCAACGGCTCTAGCAATTTCAGTTATATCGGTCACATTTGGGGAAAGCTTCACCATCAAATGTTTTTTATATACTTTACGAACAGCCTCCACTACACGAGCTGCACCAATTGCAGTCGTACCAAAAGCCATACCACCTTCTTTGACGTTGGGACAAGAAATATTCAGTTCGATGCCAGGAATGTGGGAAAGTCCGTTGATGATTTCTGCTGTTTCAACATAGTCTTTGACGGTTGAGCCCGATACATTAACCAAGATGTTCGTATCAAAGTTCATAATACGGGGATAGATGTTGTCCACAAAATAGTGAACACCCTTATTCTGCAGTCCCACAGCATTTAACATCCCCATGGGCGTTTCTGCCATGCGTGGATATGGGTTTCCTTCGCGATGACGAAGGGTGGTTCCCTTAACGACAATGCCGCCTATTCGCGCAAGGTCAATGAAGTCTGCGAATTCTTCACCGAAACCAAAAGTTCCGGAAGCAGTCATAACTGGATTCCGAAGCTTCAAACCGTTCAAATCGATATTCTGATCTACCATTTCAGTTTCTTTATATTGAAAACAGGTCCTGTTGTGCACGTGCAAACGTGTCCGTCTACCGTATCTTCCACGCAACATAGGCAAGCACCGATGCCACAAGCCATGGAGTTCTCCAGAGATACTTCACACTCGATGTTTTTTTGACTGGCATATCTGGCAACAGCCTGCATCATGGGTTTAGGGCCACAGGAATAAATTTTGGTGAATGCTTTTTCATTCAGAATGCTGTGTTGGGTTACAAATCCTTTTTCGCCGGTACTTGCATCCTCGGTGGTTGTATAAACGTCACCATATTTGGCGAATTCGTCCAGTTCCAACAAGTCTTTGGCAGAGCGTGCACCCAACAAAAAGGTTACATCCAAGCCTTGATCATTGATTTCCTTACCAAGCATCAGTAGGGGAGCGACACCAACTCCTCCCCCGATCAACAAAACCTTGTCGGATGGCTCCGGTTTGCTGAAGTGGTTGCCCAAAGGAATAATCATATTGACATTCTTGCCAACTGGTGTTTCAGCCAACGTTTTGGTTCCATCTCCAACCAACTGGATAAGCAACCAAAGTAGATTTTTTTCAGAATCTACAAAGTTGATCGAAATCGGCCTTCTTAAATAGGTATTTGGAGATCCGTCCACACGAACTTGGATAAATTGACCGGGCTGCATGGCTGGCAACGGAAGTTCGTGATGAAACTTCATCAGGACGTATTGGGCGTTTAGAGCCTGGGTTTCGACCAGTTCCAAATCTAAAATAAAACTTTTAAAATTTTGCATATTCTTGCAGTATCTTTCTTGTTCACAAAGATACGGTTTCCAAGGAAAGCATGCAAACAGATGTCCGTCGTTTTTAGTGTGAGGTTTTAGTCCTTATTGCTGGGTACAAACTCCTCATAGGTATTATCGGAGTAAAATACAGCTATCTTCTTCACTTTTACAGTTGTCTGAGATTTGATATTAACTTGTTGATTAGCTGCTTGTTTAGGGGCTATTTGCATCGGTTTTGACTCGATTTCCCTCGAATATTCTGTTTTATCCTGGGAGTTGGTGGGAAATTCTGCATCCTCATCAAATAAAGTTGGTGTTTTTGGGTCACCCGAACCGTCAACGTACATGGAACCGATTCCAGAAATTAACCAACCCGGATTGATATCAGGGTAGGCGGATAGAATTCGTTGCAAATTTTCCAGACCCGGTTTATTTCTTCCGTGAAGGATATGAGAAACGACTGCTCGATTCAAACCAACTTCATCCGCAAAATTGGAAGGGGACAAATTTTTGTCTTCAATGATTTTTTGAATTCGGTCTTTCATTGTTGATTTTTTTTCGAGATGTCATTTTTAAAATTTACAGAATATGTTCGACATTCATTTTTGAAGTCAACTTTTTAAAGTGCTGTTCGAGCAATTCAATTATACGGTTTTCCAGATGGTATTTTTTTTGACTTTTTAGTTGGTCCTAAAAATGGTTTATTTTTTTGGTTATCAACAGGTGTTCATAAAACTCTGGAAACTGAATCTCGATTCTGATTGTATGTACACAAATGTAACAAGTTAAATTTACATTCACAAACTTAATTTACAGAAGGTGAGCCACAAGTTAATTTCCATTTGTAACTAACTTAAAGCGTAAGTTTTTACAAAAGTAAAACGCTCATAATTTACAGAATAAAACACGATGTAAATTGCTAAAGCATAAGATTTAAATAAATTATATAATAATCTGATATATAGTACTATAATAGTATATTTATTTCAAATTAGGGTCTTGTTTCAACCTTATTTTGTTTTGAATGCTAATTTATATGAAGTAAAACTTTAGTTGTATCTATTAATGATATGGTTTACAACATAATAATATCTAAAATTAACCGAATTGGGAGTATTTGAAGCTTGTTTTCAACTGTATACAATACATTTGTAATTAGGGTGTTAAAGAGTGGTGTCATTTAAAAATGTAGTCTCACTACTCCCTAAAATTAGTTCTCGCAATTTACATATTGGTCTGTTTAATTTACAACATGACTGTTTACACATGTAAATAGCGCCAATTATCTATGAACAGTTTATCAACACCTATTCAGATTGTAAATAGATAATTTGCATCTGTGAAATCAAAATCGCTGAGAATTCGATATTTTTTTTGCACTCGTGTCTTGGCCTAGAATATTCAATTCTGAGCGTATTTTGCAAAATGAAGATTTAGTGAGTCTAAATGACTGAAAATCAGTTAGTCAAATAAATAAAAAAAAAACGGATCAAATGACCCGTTTAATGCATGATTTTATAGAGAAGTTCTTTAAGCAGCTCCACATCTGGGATACTTTTGCTTTCAAATCCTTTAGCTTTGGCATCGTAAGCCCTAAACAAGCTTATTATATTCATGGTCTTCAGAGCATTATAGTTCTTTGCCCCTTCTGTAAACTCACGTACGCGAAAAGGTGCAATGCCCAGTTCACTGGCAACTGAACTGGGTGACTTGTCAACTAGATAGTGGTACAACATCAGATTGCTGAAAAATCCAGATAACAATGCCACAGTTTTTACCAACGGATTGGCCCTTGGATTCTTTCCGTAGTACACAGCAATCTTGTTAGCCTTTAAAACATTTTTAGTGACGATGGCGCTTTGAAGTTCAAAATCATTGTATTCCTTACTGATTCCAATGTTCTGTTCCACCAAGGCCGGTGTAATCCGCGTTTCACCCTTTGGGATAGTAATTGTCAATTTCTCGAGTTCCCCCACAATTCTGCCCAAATCACTTCCTAGGTACTCCGCTAAGAGTTCGGCAGTCCGGTCATCTATCCCAAGACCTTTTGATTTGGCATAATTGATGATCCAACCTGGCAGTTCATTGTCGTATAGTTTCTTGGATTCATACAGCACACTCGTTTTATCCAGTTCAGAAGCCAATTTCTTGCGTTTATCCAGACTGCCGTTTTTGTAATTGACAATCATAATGGTCGATTGCATAGGTTTCTCCAGATAAAGAGATAAGTTATCCATATCCTTGATATCCTGAGCTTCCTTAACCAGAACAACCCTATGTTTGGCCATCATCGGATACTGTCTGGCTAAGCTGATGACTTGACGCATATCGGTATCCTTGCCATAAACCACAGCGAGGTCAAATTCCTTTTCGGACTCTGTCATCAATAGTTCCAACAGCGCTTCGGTGATCATGTCAATGTAATACGATTCATCTCCCATCAAAAAGTAGACGGGTTTCAGATTTCCGGCCTTGACTTCAGCCAGTATGGATGGAGGAGTTTGAGTGGATTTGGCCATTCTAGAAACGTAAATGCTTGACAGAACGTCCGTTACGGATTAGAATATCCAGGGCGGTGATGCCTATGTTCAAATGATCCTGCACATACAGCTCATTAACTTGCTGATCGCTTTTATCCGTTTTGACACCAGTCGAAATAAAAGGTTGGTCCGAAATCAGCAACAAGGCCCCAGTTGGGATACCATTAAAAAAACCAACGGAAAACAACGTCGCCGTTTCCATATCCACTGCCATTGCACGAATACGATGCAGGTAATCTTTAAATTGTTCATCAAATTCCCACACCCTGCGATTTGTCGTGTAGACCGTACCGGTGTAATAATCTTTCTGATAGTCACGAATGGTGGTGGATACAGCGCGTTGAAGGCTAAAAGCAGGCAATGAGGGAACCTCGGGCGGGAAATAGTCGTTGGAGGTGCCTTCGCCACGTATGGCTGCAATGGGCAATACAAAATCGCCCAAGGTTGTGCCCTCCTTTAAAACACCACATTTTCCAAGAAATAGCACGGCATTTGGTTGAACTGCCGAAAGAAGATCCATAATGGTGGCTGCATTGGCACTGCCCATCCCAAAATTGATGATGGTGATGCCATTTGCCGTAGCATTCTGCATATTTCCCTCTTTTCCAAGTACTTCCACTCCGAATTTTTCGGCAAAAAGATGCACGTATTGATTGAAGTTCGTTAGTAGAATGTATTTTCCGAATCCTTCCAGCGGACGTTTGGTATAACGTGGCAACCAATTGTCAACAATTTCCTTTTTGGTCTTCATGGTATTTCTTTATCTTTATCCTTTGAAAACAAAAATACGAAATGTTTGACTTAAACTTGCCTGCTTACGACTACAAAATACGTTCTGTGAATGGGAAAAACGAAATTTACGATTTTCTTAGACACAAGTTCGTGGCATTGACACCGGAAGAATGGGTTCGTCAGCATTTTACGCATTTTCTCATCAACGAAAAACACTATCCTGCCGGTAGGACCGTTTTAGAAGCATCTATTTCCTACAATGGTAGGAAAAAACGCTGTGACGCTGTAGTTTACAGTGATTCACTTCAGCCATTGGTCATCATTGAATACAAAGCATCCGATGTCGAAATAACACAAAAAGTTTTTGACCAGATTTCGGCCTACAACTTTGCTCTACGTGTTAATTATATGATAGTTAGTAATGGTATGAACCATTTCTGCTGTCGGATGGATTATGAGAACCATCAGGTCATTTTTATGCCCGACATTCCTGATTACGATCAATTGTAAAAAAAAAACCGATCCTTGTTCAACAAGAATCGGTTTTAACTATTTTTTGATTGTTTATGCTTCTGCAGTCATATCTGGGTCGATCATGATGCGCCCGCAATACTCGCAAACTATGATTTTCTTACCCATGCGGATGTCCATTTGACGTTGGGGCGGAATCTTATTGAAGCAACCACCGCAAGCATCACGTTGAACAGAAACGACTGACAGTCCGTTGCGGGCACTCTTACGAATGCGTTTGAATGCAGCCAGAAGGCGTGGTTCGATAAAGGTTTCAATTTGTTTTGCCTTTTCGCGAAGTGTTTCTTCCTCGGTACGGGTTTCGGAAATGATTTCTTCCAATTCCTGTTTTTTCAGGTCTAGGTCTTTGCGACGTTCGGAGAGGTGGTCTTCTGCACCTTCCATTTCATCTGCTTTAACTTTAGCCATAGCCTGCGCTTCGCGGATTTTCTTTTCGGCAAACTCAATTTCAAGTCCTTGGAATTCCAATTCTTTGCTGAGGTAATCGAATTCGCGGTTGTTACGAACATTGTCCTGCTGCTCTTTATACTTGATAGTCAGAGCTTTTGAATTTTCGATATCCAATTTGCGACCAGTAATGATGTCTTCACACTCCTTGAGTTCTGCACGAAAATTATCGATGCGTGTTTCAAGACCTGCAATTTCATCTTCAAGGTCCTGTACTTCCAATGGTAATTCGCCACGAAGAGTTTTGATTTTGTCAATTTCAGAAACAACCATCTGCAAATCATACAAAGCTTTCAGCTTTTCTTTGACGGTGATTTCTTTGATATCTGCTTTAGAATTTTCAGCGCTCATAGATATAATATCTTGTTTAGTAATTACTTACAAATAATGGACAGGATTGGTTTCAACTACTGAAATCCGAACGGCAAAGGTAGAAAAATTTTCTGAAAGAATCTCGAAAAAAATGTCTTTTGTAAACTGTTCCGTTTCGTAATGACCGGCATCTACGAGTAGTATTTCAGAGGCATGCGTAAAGAATTCGTGGTACTTGGCCTCCCCCGTCAGATAGGCATCAGCACCGAGCTCCAGGGCATTTACAAGGAACTCACTCCCCGACCCTCCACACAAAGCCACTTTCTGAATATTTTTCCCTCTCAGGGCAGAAAACCGTATGCGTTCACATTTAAAAGTGGTTTTGATCAACTGCAAAAAATCGGTTTCAGACATACTTGTCGGCAAGGTTCCAATCATTCCAAGCCCGCAGTCGCAATCCTTTTGCAAAACAGGCACTAAAATGGAAGTTTTTGTCAAACCCAACTTGTCAGCCATGCGTTCGTTGACTCCTCCTCTAACCGAATCCACATTCGTATGACCGGCGTAGATGGCGATGTCGTTTCGAATGGCTTTGATTAGGCAGTTCTCCGTATGATTTTTGCCGGTTACGGTTTTTAAACCCTTGAATATGAAGGGATGATGGGTCAAAATAAGGTTGAATCCGAGGTGGATGGCTTCATCAATAACGGCAAGTGTTGCATCCAAAGCAATCAATACACCTGTGACGACCTGATCTCTGTTACCGAGAATCAGGCCAGCATTGTCGTAAGACTCCTGCAAAGACAGGGGTGCAAACGATTCAAGGACATCACAGACGTCACCGACGGTTTTCATTACTTGACAATGGGTTGTTTCAGTGAAATATACAATTCTTCCAATTGTGCGGGATCAATTTTGGAGGGAGCATCACACATGACATCGCGCCCAGAGTTGTTTTTCGGGAAGGCAATGCAGTCGCGGATGGAATCCAATCCGGCCATCATGGAGACAAAACGGTCCAAACCGAAGGCCAAACCACCGTGAGGAGGTGCACCGAATTTAAAGGCACTCATTAAGAATCCAAACTGGCTTTGTGCTTTTTCACGGGTGAAACCCATGATATCAAATGCCTTGGCTTGCAGTTCGCTGTCGTAAATTCGAATAGACCCCCCACCCAACTCGACACCATTGATAACCATATCATAGGCGTTGGCACGAACGAGTCCTGGATTGCTGTCCAACAAGGGGATGTCTTCGGGTTTTGGTGATGTAAATGGGTGATGCATAGCGAAATAACGCTGCGTTTCTTCATCCCATTCAAACATTGGAAAGTCAATGACCCACAACGGTGCAAAGATGTTCTTATTGCGAAGGCCCATTCTTGTTCCCATCTCGAGACGTAATTCGCAAAGTGCTTTTTGTGTTTTGGCCTTTTCTCCGCTCAACATTAGTATGAGATCACCAGGTTTAGCCTGACAGGCTTCGGCCCATGCTTTCAGCTGTGTTTGATCATAGAATTTATCGACGGAAGATTTAAAAGTGCCATCGGCTTCACAACGCAGGTAAACCATTCCTTTGGCGCCAATTTGCGGACGTTTGACGAAATCGGTCAGTTCGTCGATTTGTTTGCGGGTGTATACGGCACAATTTTCGGCGCAGATGGCACCGATGTACTCGGCACTGTCGAAAACGGTAAATAGGCCTTCGGTTGTATGTTTTTTAAGTTCTACAAATTTCATTTCAAAACGAATGTCGGGCTTGTCGCTTCCATATTTCGTCATCGCTTCCTCCCATGTCATTCTGGGATAATTGCCTTCGTAATCAACGCCTTTGATTTCCTTAAACAAGTATTTTGACATGCCCTCAAAGGTCATGATAACGTCTTCTTGCTCCACGAACGACATTTCGCAGTCGATCTGGGTGAATTCCGGTTGACGGTCTGCTCGCAAGTCTTCATCACGGAAACACTTGGCTATCTGGAAGTAACGGTCGAAACCACCAACCATCAGCAACTGTTTGAACAACTGCGGGGATTGGGGCAATGCATAGAATTCGTTGAGATTCATTCGTGAAGGTACGACAAAGTCTCTGGCACCTTCGGGAGTGGAACCGATCAGAATGGGTGTTTCCACTTCGATGAAGTCCTGCTTGTCCAAGTAAGTACGAATCAGGATGGTCATTTTATGTCTCAATTCCAGATTCTTGCGAACAGCACTTCTACGTAAATCAAGGTAGCGGTATTTCATGCGAATGTCATCGCCTCCGTCGGTTTCGTCTTCGATGGTGAAAGGTGGCGTTTCAGCTGCATTCAATATATTCAGCTGATTGACAATCATTTCAATGTCACCAGTGGGTATGTTTGGGTTCTTGTTGGAGCGTTGAGCGACCGAACCAAGGATTTGAATGACCCATTCGCGTCCGAGTTTGTTCGCCTGATCACACAATTCAGCATCAACTTCTTGATTGAAAACCAATTGGGTGATGCCGTAGCGGTCACGGATATCCACGAAGGTCATGCCACCCATTTTGCGGGTGCGTTGTACCCAACCCGAAAGGGTGACTGTCTTATTGACGTCGTTGATGCGGAGTTCTCCGCAAGTATGCGTTCTATACATGAATTTTGGGGTGTTTATCATACAAATATCGACTTTTTTTTCACAATAGACAAGTGCTGTGGTTGTGTAATCGGAAAAAAAGACTACATTTGCACCCGACTTGAAAACGGGGTGTAGCGCAGTCCGGTTAGCGCACCTGGTTTGGGACCAGGGGGTCGTGGGTTCGAATCCCGCTACCCCGACGTTTAAAGCAAATAGCCTGTTACAGTAGTAGCAGGTTATTTTTTTGCATGCCCACGACCCCCTCCCTCCCGGAGGGAGGAAATTAGACTCGGTAGATGCGAAGCTTGGGTTCGAATCCCGCTACCCCGACGTTTAAAGCAAATAGACTATTATTCGAGTAAAAACCACGTTAGGTTTAAAAACCATGAAGTGGATTCGGCAGTAATCATTCCATATTTTTCCCCTTCATTCTTTGTTGAAAAGCACTTTTAAGTTCATCTTTAACGTTTTCTGAAACAATGGTTGAGGGCTTGAAGACTAAAGGTGAGTGTGCATAGTGAATTTCATTGTCAGGATATTGGATCACCGTATAACAATCATCCGAGGCCGTGAAGCCGTAATCGATCAAGTTTTCTTCGTTCAAGCAAAGCGGCTGCTCGACAACGATTCCGAATACTAAACGTTCTCCGTAAGGAATTTCGACGATTTCCCCGATTTCGTGGCAGATGCCACTTTTCTGCCTGCCAAAAAAAGGGCCGTCATCAGGTACGTTGCAATCGGATAAAAATACCCCATCTGCTGAGTAAACCCAGGTTGACAGTTGATAGCGATACGGTGAGTTTAGTGCGTATTTTTCCAAAATCAGGCAATAGACCCGAGATTCGGCATGAGCGTCGTACAAATACTGGTACATTTCCCGATAGTGTCGTATGACATTCTCCGCTTGTTCGCGATTTGAAAAGTAAAGCGGCTTACTCGGTTGTATACTTTTCGGCTCTGACTTGTTGAGATTGAGTGCATAAACTAGATACACTCCTTGATTCAATTGCTCCATTTATATTAAATTTAGGTTTCATAATAGAAATGGACATGTGAAGGCTTTACAAAAATACGGAAATGAAGTATGAACGCTATATCGTTTAGAATTAGAAAATTTATTCTATCGAAATAAAGTTTCTTTTAAAGAAAACGGAGTCGATTCACTACAAAAAAACCACTCCGGTTTGGGAGTGGTTCGAATTTTATGTTGATTTTGTTTCAGGATTTGTGTTTATCCAATATTTCCATAGCTATGTCTAAAATAATGGTGTCGTCCAACATAACCAATCCTCCGTCAGGACCCGGTTCTATGTGTACACCTGCACTTTTACCATCCCGATAATTCGAACCTCCAAAATAATTCCGGACAGTTTCAACGGAGATGCCTAATTGGTCAGCGATGTGTTGAGAACTTCCGGAAGGTAAACTGTCTTTGATTTTACGGAGTTCGTTAAATGTGATTGTTTTTACCATGGCCGTATTTTTTAAAGAGATTAATACTGTGTTTTTTATTAAAAACTGCTCTAAATGTAATGAATAATACGGAAAAATCAACTAATTGAACTCTTTTTTTTGATACAGTTAAGTAACGTTGACACAAGGATTTACCAAGTCAATAAATATGAAGTTAATAAGCATACAACCAGGATGATAGCTAACACGGAATTCAACTGAAAAACTTCATTTTTTGGAAATCCATCCACCAATTTACGACGTCTTCTGTCCTTTCCTACCCGCTTAATAGACTTAACTTTATTCAAAGAATTGAAGAGGTAATAAAAACCAACGGATGACAACATGCCGAAGACCGCACCAGTCAGAACATCCAACGGGAAATGCACACCGAGGTAAATTCTCGAATAGGAAATCAGGGTAGCCCAAACTAAAATGCATAGTGTATATAGCCAATTACGGATGAGCAAGAGGCTCAATCCTGCAAAAGCAAATACATTGGCGGCGTGACTCGAGAAAAAGCCGTAATGCCCGCCTCTATAATTATGGACGATGTGTACCAAACCAGCCAGTCCTAAGTCATGGGTCGGACGCAGACGTTCAACCAGAGGTTTGAACACGCCTGAAGCTATACGATCCGTAAATGCAATCAGCAGGGCAAATGTTAGAATTAACCACAAGCTTTGAGATTTCTTATTTCGGATGAGGATGAACAGAAAAAAGAGGAAGAAAGGCAACCAAACAACCGTTTCGGACATCAGCCACATGAAATGATCCATCCAGTTTGTGTGTAAACCGTTGAGAGTCAAGAAAAGACTCTTATCCCAAGTAACTAACGAGTCGATTATGTTCATGCCTAAATAATTTGAATATCTTTAGAAGGTAGCCAACCTACATTGCCGTCTTCCAACTCAATTTCACTCCAATCACCCAATACGCTCCTGATTTTCAGCTTGCTGCCTTCGTGCAAAACGAACAGGTCTGTTCCGCTTTTATCCGGTGAACTTTTAACTGTAACAGATAGTGTAAAAAGGATGGCTTCATCAGGGTTTGTTATGCGATGACTAGCTTGAGCGGAATAAACCAATGATAACGAGCTTAAAACCAACAATAGTATTCCAACAAAAAAACCGGACTTCTTCAACCAGCGCCTTCTTGCGAAGAAATAGGCAAACAAGCATCCAATGAACAAAAGGAAGAACAAAATGCTGAAAAAGGCCCAATTATTGCTGTTGAAAAGATTGCCTAGTGAATGATACCATCTGGCTATCAGGAACATACCAATTGGTTCGATTTTGTCTACAATGCGAGCCTGGCACATTTCCAAATTGAAACGGGCATCTGCGTCGCCAGGATTCAAACGGAGGGCACGTTCAAAGTTCAGTATGGCAGGTGCTAAACGGTCACATTTGTAATAAGCATTACCCAAATTGAAATAGACTTTGTCTGAGATTCCGTGATTCTGTAAAATAGCTTCATACAAATTGGCGGCGTCGTTGTATCTTCCTTTGGAATAACTGGTTGCAGCCATTTCAAGGAGCGTTTCAGGCGATTCTTGACCGGTTAGAACTAGACCAGTGTTGATTTTCCGTTGAGTGGAATCAGTGGTGCTCGTTTGTGCCGTAGCCGCAACTACGAACAAGACGAGAAAAAGAGTACTCAGTATTTTGCGCATCGTCTTATCGTTTAATCGTATTTTCCATTTTGTTGATAACATCCATGGTTTGATCATAAAGTTTGTCCATGGCTGCTGCAGCATCTCCGGGTGCGAAGCGGGCAAATTCACAGGTTTGTAGAATGTCCATGAATTCTTTTCGGATATCCTCCCCTACCTTGCTTTCGGTCAATTGTATTTCTATGGTTTCTTTATCGAGTTTAGAAAGTGGAATGTTCAACTTATCGCTGGTGTATCCCCAAAGTGCTTTCAATACTTCATCGTAGAAATAATCCTTTTTGCCTTCTTTCAGAAAGGAAGAAGCTTGTCTTAAGCGCTGTACTGCCACTTTATTAGCTTTACGGTTGCGTACTCTGGCAATATCAGCATTGTCTTTTAATTGCTTACGGTTGATAAGCAGTATGATGCCAAAGAATAGCAAAGGTATGAGATAAGCCAGCCAAAAGGTAAAGGTTGCAAAGAAAAGTCGGGGCTGTTTCTCAAGTTGTATATTGTTTTTCAAATAACGTATATCGGAACCCAATAAACGTAATTGTTCCTGATTGGCGAATTTTCCACTTACATTGGCGACATTACCGTCACCCTTGCCCACTTCAATAGTGTATGGTTGCGTTGTCAGCGTTTTGTATTTGTGGGTGGCCAAATCGAAATAACTGAGAGTGGCTGCAGGTATTTCAAACGTTCCTGGGAATCGGGGTATGACCAGATATTCAATGGTTTTGGTGCCACTCACGCCACTTGTGGAATTCTTGAAGGCATTGTCTACTTTTGGATCGTACGATTCGAAGTCTGCCGGAAAAGTCAATTCAGGAGTAGGGATCATCTTTAGATTACCATTCCCGGAAATCTTGATGCGGATAGTCACTGCATCGTTGGCTTTCACTTTCTGGCTACTGATGGACGAAGTTAAATTCAAGCTACCCGAAACACCACTAAAGTCAGCAGGTTTGCCAGCGGGTAGCGGAGTAACATTGATTTTAACACTGTTGCAATACACTGTTTTTTTGACTTCCGAATAAGTGTCAAAGAAGTCATCAAAAATGCTTCTGGCTCTGGTATTCCGATTTTTAACTCGCAGAATAAGGTCAAACGATCCTTTATCAATGTTCAAAACTCCAGTTTCACGCGGGTAAAGCAGGGTTTGCTTCAGGATGGTGGTCTGATAATTTGCACCATTGTAGTTTTCCAAATCCCATTGTCTGTTTTGTGGCACTTCAATTTCTTGAGCCATAAAACCCTTGAATTCAGGGAATTTGGGGTTCTGCATACCAGAAATGTCCACTCTGGTGTAAATTTTATACGTCACCAAAAGCCCTTCTTGTTCAAATACTTGTGTTTTTGATGGAATGACTCGGATAAATACCTGGTCGCTTGAAACGGATGATGAAGAACCTCCATCTTGAGCAGCAACTGTTCCAGATGAGGAAGATTTTTGCTGGGTTTGACTTCCTCCACCTTGTTGATCGGTAGGTAAAACCTTTATCGATAGTGCGTTGCTTTTTATCTTTGTTCCATTGATGGAAGCGGTGGCTGCAGGAATGGTGAACGTACCTGTTTTTTTAGGTCGGAGCACGTACGTAAAACCATAGGATGAAGATGATTGGTATTTACCGTTCACAATCGTAGTGGACGAACTCATCGAAGTGGACGGTCCATAGAGGATCTCGAAATAATCGCTGAGTTCGGCAATTCGTAAATCCTCCACCTCGGCATTCGCTGAATAGATCAGGTTGAAATATTGCCCCATAATGACCTGTTTGGGTGCATCTCCGGTGAATGTCACTGCATCTGCCGCCATCAGTTGAAGGCTTGCTCCGCTCAACATCAGCACGAATGCCAGTATCAATTTGTTCCTCATTTCAATTTGCTTTATCAATCTGTAAAATTACCTTTTTTTACCAGTCTTTGTCTGTTTTGCGGGATTTGCTTTGTTGCATCTGGAGTTTTTTGACTTTTTCCTGCGTATCCTTTTCGTCTTGGCTCAATGCATCAAGCAATTGACGGGCTTTTTCCTTGGAAACCTGTTCTTGTTGCTGTTGTTGCTGCTCCTGCTTTTTGTTCTGACTTTGTTTTTTTTCTTGATCATCCTGCTTTTGCTGCTGTTTCTGCTTATCCTTCTGATCGTCCTTTTGGTCCTTTTTTTTGTCTTTGTTCTGCTTTTGCTGTTGTTGTTGCTTTTTCAACATTGACTGGGCTAAAGCCAGATTGTATCGGGTTTCATTATCCCCTGAATTGATTTTCAGGGAGTTTTTATAAGAATCGACCGCTTTGTCGTATTGCTTCTGTGCCATAAAAACATTTCCAGCATTGTGGAAGATCTGCGATTTCTTTTTGGGATCGTTTTGAAGGTTTAAAGCAGCTTGATACTGATCCAAAGCCTCCTTCGGTTTGTTCTGTTTATAGAGGGCATTGCCGAGGTTATAGGCGCCTTCTTTAGAATGCGGATTGACTTCCAAGGCTTTACGGTATTGGATTTCCGCTTCTGTGTATTTCTTCTTTTCGTATTGACGGTTACCTTTTCGCACGTCGCTGCGTTCAGCCTTTTGAGCGAAAACAGACGATGTTGTCAGAAACATCAAAGCGAGTAGTATATATGGAGTCTTTTTCATATCAAAACAATCTGACATTCCGTAAATGCTTGTTTTTGCGTTGCAAGATGAGGAGGTCCGCCACTAACAATACCAATACGATCCAAGCAAGACCGTCGAATTGTTCGTCGTATTCACTGTAAACAGCCGATTCGAGATTGGACTTGGTCATTTTATCCAGCTGAGCTTCCAGAATTTTAAGTGCAGCGTTGGAATTGTCCGAGCGTACATAAATTCCACTTCCTGCAGCAGCAATATCTTGACACATCTTTTCATTCAATTTGGTAATCACGACGTTACCTTCCTTATCCTTACGGAAGTCACTGCTGTTGGGCATTGGAATGGGCGAACCCTGCTCGAGTCCCAGGCCAACTACATGAATCTTGACGCCCTCTTTTTGTGCTTCTTTGGCTGCTTCCGTGGCATCGTCCTCGAAGTTTTCTCCATCGGTAATGACAATGATGGCGCGTTCGGCTTCTCCCTTTGGGGGGAATGACTTCATGCACAAACCAATGGCTTCTCCGATGGCAGTACCCTGAGTGGGCACCAGTTCTGGCGAAATCGTGTTCATGAACATCTTGGCAGAAACATAATCCGAAGTGATGGGTAGTTGGGTAAATGCATCGCCAGCAAAAACCACCAATCCGATTTTGTCATCCTTCAGTTTATCAACTAACTTGGATAATATCTGTTTGGCTTTGGCTAATCGGTTGGGTTGAATGTCTTCTGCCATCATGGAGTTGGAAACGTCGAGCGCAATCATCAGTTCAGCACCCTGACGTTTCGACTTTTCCAACTTGGAGCCAAATTCCGGTCCTGAAATCATAATGACGGTAATGGCAATGGCCGAGAGTTGCAAAATAAATTTAAGCAACTGTCTGCGATAGGAGACATCCGGCATGAGTTGTGCCAATAGGACTGGATCGCCGAAGGCTTTCAAGCGTTTTTGCTGTCTGATGTTGATAACCAGGTACACCAGGATGATGGCCGGTATCAGGAGCAGCATATAGAGATATTCTGGATTCGAAAATCGAAACATGGTTCGTTCTATTTTTTATGGAAGACGTCGTAAGATGGTGTTACGCAATAATAGCTCCAACAATAAGACCAATAAGGCGCCTAGTGCGAACACCCGATATTCTTCATGTTTTTTACTGTATTCGTGAACATTCATCTTGGTTTTCTCAAGTTGATCAATCTTTTGATAGATGCTGCTCAAGCTATTGGTGCTTGTTGCTCGATAAAATTCGCCACCAGTCGTTTGTGCAATCTGTCTAAGCGGAGGTTCATCAATATCGACATCAATATTCTGGTATTGAATGCCGTATGCAGTTTGGAACGGATATGGTGCCTTGCCTTTTCGGCCGACTCCGATGGTATAAACTCGGATACCAAAGGTTTTGGCGATTTCTGCAGCCGTGATTGGATCGATGTCTCCCCTGTTGTTGGAACCGTCCGTGAGCAGGATGATGACTTTGGATTTGGCTTGTGAATCCTTGATACGGCTGACGGCGTTGGCCAAACCAAGACCGATGGCAGTACCATCTTCAATCAATCCACTTTTGATGCTGCCAAAAAGGTTTAGCAGCACGGTGTGGTCGGTAGTCAGAGGGCATTGTGTAAAGCTTTCTGCAGCAAACAAAACTAAACCGATGTTATCGTTTGGACGGCCGGAGATGAAGTTGGAGGCTACTTTTTTGGCTGCTTCCAATCGATTGGGTCTGAGGTCCTCGGCCAACATGCTGCTGGAAATATCCAAGGCAATCACAATATCGATGCCTTCGGTAGTCACATTCTGAAAACTGTTGGATGATTGTGGCCTGCAAAGAACTAGAATGATCAGGATGAAAGCCAGCATTCTAAGGGCAAACGGAACATGTTCCAACCTGTTTTTCCAAGAAAGTTTCAGTCCTTCAAAAGCAAAACTGTTGGATACCTGCAGAGTTGCATAGCGTTTTTTACGGCGCAGCACATACCAAACGACGGCAGGTATGATCAAGAGCAGTAAATACAGGTAATATGGATTGGCTAATGTCATTTGGGCATGTATTTTTTCAGTTCATCCGTATCGGAAACCTCTGTTTTGGGTTCATCCTCCGTTGTTTCCTTAATAAGTTCCTCTTTTTGTTCTTCGATGGACTTCACTTCTTCTTGTTTAGTCTGATTCACAAAAAGATAGGAATTGATCATACTGAGTTCATTTTCACTTTCCAAGGGTTCAATTTTTGCAAATTTCACCAAATCAGCGATTTGCAAGATCTGACTCAAATTCTGATAAACAGATTGTGTGGACTTATCGCGTTTGAACAAGGTCAGGATTTCGTCTGTGGTCATTTCCAAGGCATTGAATTGGAATCGGCGTTCAATGTACTTTCGAATAATTTCCGTCAGTTCCGTATAATACTTTTTATTCTTGCCGAATTTCCAATTTTTTTCAGCTTTTAGACGGTCCAGTTCCATGATGGCAACCACGTGGGCAGGCAACAAGTTTTCCAGAGCTAGTTTTTCTCCTTTTAAATTGGGGAATTTTTTGCGCAGATACAACCAAATGAACAAAAGGACCAAAGCATAGAATAACAAGAAAAGGCAAGTTTCTATCCAATAGTCACTGAGGACAAAAGGTGGTTGCTGAACTCCCTTAATGTCGAATACTTGCATTTTAACAGTATCTACTTGATACGTCAAAATTTTTATTCCCAGATTGTTACTTTCGAAAGTGTCGGTACCGGCTAGTATTTTTACGGGAGGAATGTAATAAAGTCCTGTATCGAAGGAGGTAATGAGATAATCCGTTTTCAGCACAATTCGTTCGTTGTTGATGCTGACAGTATCCAATTTTCCTCGGTTGAGAATTTCCAGACCAGTGACCAAAGTATCACCCGGAAAGGTGGGCAGGACATACCTGAGCGATGCTGGCCCTGATACCTCCACATGGTACATGGTTTGTTCACCGATCATCAATCCGCTGGAATCGATGGTGGTTTTTACACTGACCCGTTGTTGCGCCTGAAGCGATGAAAGCGTCAGGATCAGACCCAGCAATACGAGAATTTTCTTATACATATTAATTTCGGAGATTGAACAGGTTCATCAAGGCTTTTACATAGTCCTGATCGGTTGAAACGGAAACCGAATCCACTTTGCTTTTTTGAAAGGTATTCTGCAGAGCTTCCTGTTGCTTTTCCCACCAACGACGGTAGGTGGCGCGAACTTTAGCTGAGGAAGTGTCAATTTGGCGCTCCTCCCCTGTTTCTGCATCCTTGATTTGAATCAACCCGACAGATGGCAAATCCGTTTCGCGTTTGTCGTAGACCTGGATGGCCACCACGTCATGTTTCCGGTTGGCAATGGTCAAGTCGGTTTGAAAACTTTTCGGATCGATGAAATCGGATAGAACAAAGGCTGTGCAACGCTTTTTAATGACACTTGTCATGTATTTAATGGCACCGCTCAAATCTGTTTTAGTATTTTCGGGTTGAAAATCAATAAGTTCACGAATAATGAACAAGATGTGTTTCTTTCCTTTTTTGGGAGGAATGAATTTTTCCAGTTTGTCCGAATAAAAAATCACACCAATCTTGTCATTGTTCTGAATAGCCGAAAATGCCAGTGTGGCGGCCATTTCGGTAATCATGTTTTGTTTGAGCTGGTGGTTGGAACCGAACATACGGCTGCCTGACACATCGATCAGCAGCATCACAGTCATTTCTCGTTCTTCTTCGAAAATTTTGACGTAGGGGTGGTTGAAGCGTGCCGTCACGTTCCAGTCAATGCTTCGGATATCGTCGCCGAATTGGTATTCCCGAACTTCCGAAAAAGCCATACCTTTACCTTTAAATGCAGTGTGGTATTGGCCTGCGAAGATGTTCTGGGAAAGACCGCGGCTCTTAATCTCTATCCGTCGGACGCGTTTCAGTAAATCGCTGGTTTCCATACTAAACTATTAGGGTACTTCGACCGCGTTCAAGATTTCGCTGATGATTTCTTCACTTGTCAGGTTGTTGGCCTCAGCTTCGTAACTCAATCCGATGCGGTGACGCAGCACATCGTGGCAAACGGCACGTACATCTTCGGGAATCACATATCCACGACGTTTGATAAAGGCATACGAACGTGCTGCCAGTGCCAAGTTGATGGATGCACGAGGAGAACCCCCGAAGGAAATCATTTCCTGCAAATTCTTTAGTCCGTATTCAGCTGGGTAACGGGTGGCGAATACGATGTCGACGATGTAACGTTCAATTTTTTCGTCCATATAAACTTGACGGACAACTTTGCGAGCTTCAAGAATTTCTTCCGTTTTAAGTATAGGCAATATCGGAGGCATTTTTTCACCGATGTTCTGACGAATGATCAGTGTTTCTTCTTCTTTTTTAGGATAACCAATGACCACTTTCAACATGAAACGGTCAACCTGTGCTTCTGGCAAGGGATACGTACCTTCTTGTTCAATTGGATTCTGAGTGGCCATGACCAAAAAGGGTGCATCCAACTCGTAGGTGTTGTTGCTGATGGTGACTTGACGTTCCTGCATGGCTTCGAGCAAAGCGCTCTGAACTTTAGCCGGAGCGCGGTTGATTTCATCTGCCAAAATGAAATTGGCGAAAATCGGACCTTTTTTAACTGCAAACTCTTCTTTTTTCTGACTGTAGATCATGGTACCCACAACGTCGGCAGGCAACAAGTCAGGGGTGAACTGGATGCGGCTGTATTTTGCATCGATCAGGGATGCCAGACTCTTGATGGCCAGTGTTTTTGCCAATCCAGGTACCCCTTCAAGCAAAATATGACCATCGGACAACAAGCCGATCATCAACGATTCCACCAAATGTTTTTGTCCGACAATGACTTTCTCCATGCCGAGGTTGATCATGTCTACGAACGAACTCTTCTTTTCGATAAGTGCGTTCAGTTCTCGAATGTCTATGGTTTGACTCATGTAACTGTAATTATTGATTAATGATACGTGCGTTTTTGTTAAAGCTCTGCAAAATTAAAAAGGATAGGCTTCATTTTAACAGTCAGACCCGTTAAAAATAATTAAGCCTATCCCAATAATGTTGAAAAAACACGGTGTTAACCGTTATTTCTGACCAAGAATCTGCAATTGAAGTGCTTTTGCTTTGGCAACCAAGGCTGGATTCTGAGCATCGATGATTTTAGGATCGGGTTTCGGAATCCGAATAGTCGTTCCTGTCGGTACATTGTCTGGATTTTTCAAGACACTTTTATTTGCTTGGTAGATATATACCCAGAAGGCTTTGTGTCCATAATATTTGAGGGCCAGCAGTGTCAAACGGTTGCCAGGTGTCATTACAACTGTGGCAAGGTCACCCGAACTCGTTTCCACAACTGGTTTCACAATAGGTTTTGCAACAGTGTTCGTTTGTGTAGATGCTGGTTTGACAGCATTAACCGGAGCCTTGACCTCGGTCGGCTTGGCAGCGGATGCCACCTCTTTCACCGTTGGCTTCTTGGGTGCCACAGCCAATTTTTGTGAAGCAGTCGGTGGTGCTTGTCTGGCAGGAGGAGCTGTTGACTTTGTTGTAGTTACGGTAGGTTTTGCAATAGGTGCAACTGGTTTTACCACCGGTGGGGTTTGTTTGACCGGTTTTTGACTCGGCTCGACTGCTGCAGGTGCGGCAGCAGCTTTCTCTTGTGCAACGGATTTTACAACGGCCTCCAAGGAGTCGTCCGAAGAACTTTTCCCGGTTGAATCCGATTCTTCAGCTAAAGCATCCAAATCCTGTTGAAGTGTAGCATCAGCTTCCAGCGAATCTATCAATTCGATTTCGTTGATTTTAACTGCATTCTCTCTTCTGCGTTGGTCGTTGGAAAGCCAGGACCAAATGCCCAGGACAGCAATCAATACGAAAAACAAGATCCATATGATGGTGGAACGTTTAATTTTCCTTGGTTTTTTTGGGTCAGACGTATTTTCAGGTTGGGCCATTTCTTCTTTTTTGTTTGCGTTTTTAGTCGGTTTTTCCTTAATTGTCGAAACTGGACTTTCAATCATTCCGTCCAGTTCAACTGGTTCAAGATGTGCATAAAGCTGATTGACAGCATTTTTAAGATCTGAATCGGGAATAAAGGATACCTTATAATGCTCTCTTATCTCAAATTCCTCTCCAGTAGAAACATTTACACTTTTACGCGCATCCACCAAAACAAGTTTGAGCGTTCCCAAACCACTTATTTTCAATATCCCATCTTCAAAAAGTCCATCTTCGGCACTTTTGAAAAAAGCTCTCAGGAACTCTTCGGCATCCTTTTTTTTCAATTTGCCGGCTTCAGCCAGTTGATCGGTCAAATCCTGAAGGAGAAGTTTATTGTTCATGGACGGTGTAGTTTTTGATTTTTTCCTTCATCGTGGTTCCTGCCTTGAAACTGGCAACATACTTGGGGGGAATCATCCATCGGCTTCCAGTAGAAGGATTGACGGATACGCGTTCCTCTTTCTTCTTCACTTCAAAAGTTCCGAAACTCTGAATGGCCAGACTATCGCCATCCTCAAGGATTTTAGCGATGAGTGCCGAAGTCAGGTCAAGCAGTTCGCTGGCACGATTGCCGGTCGTCGGAACGGTCTGCTGTATTTTCTGAACAAGCTCTTTGTTTTTCAAAACGTTGTATTTTAAATTGTGCGCGATAATAGCCAAAAGTACACAATTCTGCAATTTCTGCCAAACAATAATGGCCACCTTTTTAAGGGTGGCCATTACGATTCATAATTGTCTTGTTAAGTCTATCTCAATGCGGCTTGAGCGGCTGCTAAACGAGCGATGGGCACACGGAAAGGCGAGCAACTGACATAGTTAAGTCCGACTCGGTGGCAGAACTCAACAGAAGAAGGTTCCCCTCCATGTTCACCACAAATGCCGCACTTCAGTTCGGGGCGAACAGAACGACCTTTTTCGACGGCCATTTGAACCAACTGCCCCACCCCTTTCTGATCAAGCACCTGGAACGGATCCACTTTCAGGATTTTCTTTTCCAGGTAAGTCGGCAAGAAGGAAGCAATGTCGTCACGGCTGTAACCAAATGTCATTTGAGTCAAGTCGTTGGTACCGAATGAAAAGAACTCAGCAGCACTGGCAATTCGATCTGCGGTCAAGGCGGCACGTGGAATTTCAATCATTGTACCAACCTTGTATTCAATGCGTTTTCCAGTTTCAGCAAACAGTTTTTCGGCAGTGGCACGGATGATTTTTTCCTGTTCCAGAAATTCGTATAAGATCCCTGTGAGCGGAACCATGATTTCCGGAATGGCCGTGATACCTTCTGATTGCAACTCCAATGCGGCACCAAGGATGGCACGGGTCTGCATTTCGGTGATTTCGGGGAACGTATTGCCCAAACGGCAGCCACGGTGGCCCAACATCGGATTTTGTTCCTTGAGGGATTCAATACGTTGTTGAATCTTTTTCAAAGGTATATTCATGATTTTGGCCAATTCAGCTTGTTCCCTTTCTTCGTGGGGAACAAATTCATGCAAAGGCGGGTCGAGCAAACGAACAGTTACGGGCAGATCGTGCATGGCTTTAAAAATACCCTTGAAATCGGCTTTTTGATACGGAAGGATTTTGGCCAAAGCAATGGTGCGACCTTCAACTGTTTCAGCCAGAATCATTTCACGCATGGCTTTGATCTTTTCGCCTTCGAAGAACATATGCTCCGTACGAGTCAGGCCAATACCTTTGGCACCGAACTTGCGGGCTACTTCTGCATCATGAGGTGTATCAGCATTGGTACGGACACTCATGCGGGTATATTTGTCAGCCAAAGCCATCAATTCAGCGAAATCCTCGTCAACCTCGGCTTCCATCGTACCGACGGCACCCAAATAAATATCACCGGTCGAACCGTTCAGAGAGATAGCATCGCCTTCTTTCAATACAAGATCACCTACTTCGATGGTTTTGGAGCTATAGTCAATTTTCAAGGTGCCTGCACCAGATACACAGCACTTACCCATACCGCGTGCTACGACGGCAGCGTGGGAAGTCATACCGCCACGTGCGGTCAGAATACCTTGTGCGGCCGCCATACCTGCCAAGTCTTCTGGGGAAGTCTCAATGCGGACCATGATGACTTTTTCGCCACGGGCAGCCCAGTCAGAGGCGTCGTCGGCGTTGAATACAATCTTGCCGGAAGCTGCACCTGGAGAAGCAGCCAAGCCTTTAGCGATAACTTGCGCACCTTTAATGGCTTTCTTGTCGAAAACAGGGTGGAGCAGTTCGTCCAATTTGTTGGGCTCAACACGCAATACAGCGGTTTTTTCGTCGATCATACCCTGATGCAGCATGTCCATGGCAATTTTAACCATGGCTGAACCGGTACGCTTGCCGTTACGGGTCTGAAGGAACCAAAGTTTGCCTTCTTGAACGGTGAATTCCATGTCCTGCATGTCTTTGTAATGATTTTCCAATCTAGTCTGGATGGCATCCAGTTCCAAATAGATGGGCGGCATGGCTTCTTCCATGGAAGGATAACTTGCCACACGTACGTCTTCGCTGACGCCTGCCAATTTGGCCCAACGTTGAGAACCTTCTTTGGTGATTTGTTGCGGTGTACGGATACCAGCTACCACGTCTTCACCCTGAGCATTGATGAGGTATTCACCAATGAACATATCTTCACCGGTGGCAGCATCGCGTGAGAAGCAAACGCCAGTGGCAGAAGTTTGGCCCATATTGCCGAACACCATAGCCTGAACCGTTACGGCGGTACCCCATTCTGCTGGGATGCCTTCCATTTTGCGATATAATATGGCACGGTCGTTCATCCAACTGTCAAATACGGAGCAAACAGCACCCCAAAGTTGATCGTAGGAGCTTTCCGGGAAATCGTGCCCGGTTTGTTTTTTAACAGCGGCTTTAAATTTGGAAACCATGACTTTCAGGTCTTCAACGGCTAATTCGGTATCCAATTGAACACCCTTTTCTTTCTTGATATGCTCGATGATTTCTTCGAAGGGGTCCATATCGTTTTTGTTTTCAGGCTTCATGCCCAAAACAACGTCACCATACATTTGTACGAAGCGACGATAGGAATCCCAAGCAAAACGAGCATTGCCAGTTTTGCGGGTAAGTCCTTCAACGACAGCATCATTCAAGCCTAAGTTCAGGATGGTGTCCATCATGCCTGGCATGGATGCGCGTGCACCGGAGCGAACAGAAACCAGCAACGGATTTTCTACATCTCCGAATTTAGAGTTCATCAGCACTTCCACACCGGAAATTGCCGCTTCGACTTCAGTTTTTAGTAATGCTATAACTTCTTGTTTTCCAAGGGAGTAATATTCGGAACAAACATCGGTGGTGATGGTGAATCCCGGAGGCACGGGTACTCCGATCAAGTTCATTTCAGCCAAGTTGGCACCTTTACCACCAAGTAGGTTTTTCATGGTAGCTTTACCTTCGGCGTGTCCGTTGCCAAAGGTGTAGACTCTTTTAGTTGTCATTCGTGTCTTAGATTTATGTTTGAAAAATTGTGTTTTCTTGAGATACGCAAATGTAAAAAAAAACCTTTTGAACGTCCTATAAAATCCATTGAAAAAAATGCTAAAATTCAGACAGAAAAAGAAATCTGACTCTATTTTCGTATTTTTGCAGTCAGAATCGAATTTGGGAAGCTCCAAAAACGAAATTAACGTTCTCAAATTGTAGCATTTTGGCAAAAAATAGAAAAGTACTTCCTGTATTGGAAGCGGTTACGATCACAGATGTCGCTGCCGAAGGAAAGGCATTGGCTAGAGTCGGTGAAATGGTTGTGTTCGTGCCCTTTGTGGCACCTGGTGACGTGGTTGACCTTCAGTTGCATCGCAGAAAGCGAAATTATGCTGAAGGAAAGGTTGTCAAGATTCACTCTCTTTCTGAAAATAGAGAAGTTCCTATGTGTCAGCATTTTGGCATTTGTGGGGGCTGCAAATGGCAGCACCTACCCTATTCCGATCAATTGAAATTCAAGCAAAAGCAAGTCTTTGATGCATTGATTCGAATCGGAAAAGTCGATTTGCCACCGTTTTATGCCGCCGATTCCAATACCGTGTCCACCTCGCAGGTTGAGAACGTAGATTACAGCAGCAACGCTTTTTACCCGATATTCGGTTCCAAAAAGACGTCCTTTTACCGTAACAAGCTGGAATTCACGTTTTCGGACAAGCGTTGGATGACCAATGAAGAAGTGGCGTCCGGGGCAACCTTCGATAATATGGACGCTCTCGGATTTCACATTCCCGGTGCATTCGACAAAGTGCTGGATATCGAAAAATGCTGGCTTCAAGACGACATTTCGAACCGTATCCGTTTGTTCGTGCGTGATTTTTGTCTGACAAACGGTTATACCTTTTTTAATTTGCGAAACCAAGTCGGATTGATGCGGAACTTGCAAGTGCGTACTTCTTCGACTGGTGAATTGATGGTGATCGTCGTTTTCTTTGAAGATGACGCGGAAAAGCATGAAGCATTGCTTAAAGAGATTGCATCCAACTTCCCGGAAATCACATCATTGGTTTATATTTTGAACCAAAAGGCCAACGATACGATTGGAGACCAAGACATACACGTTTTCAAAGGTCGCGATCATATTTTTGAGGAAATGGAAGGACTTCGGTTTAAGATCGGACCGAAATCCTTTTATCAAACCAATTCAGAACAAGCATTGGAATTGTATCGGGTTGCCAAGGCTTTTGCAGGCCTTAAAGGTGATGAGTTGGTGTACGACTTATATACCGGAACCGGCACCATTGCTCAATTCATAGCCAAGGATTGCCGAAAAGTCATCGGCATCGAATATGTTCCCGAAGCCATCGTCGATGCGCGCGTGAATGCTGAGCTTAATGGCCTAGAAAATACGTTGTTTTTTGCAGGAGATATGAAAGATATTCTAAATCAGGAATTTATAACAACGTACGGTCATCCGGACGTGCTGATTACTGACCCTCCCCGTGCTGGTATGCATACGGATGTCGTGAAAGCAATGTTGTTTGCAGCACCTGAACGAATTGTTTATGTGAGTTGCAATCCAGCAACTCAGGCACGAGATTTATCCTTGCTGGATAGCGATTATGAAGTCGTGAAAGTACAGCCCGTCGACCTATTTCCACATACGCAACATGTTGAGAATGTGGTGCTTTTGGTCAAGCGTGCCGTACGAAAAGAGCCTATCGTGGTGGAACCTGCCACTCCTACAGACGTAGATGTAAACTTAGATGAGGGAAGCGATGGCCTCGATCTCGACGAGTGATCCCTTGGGTAAACCCTTGACTGCCACTGCTGAACGTGCTGGAAAAGTTCCTTCGAATTGGGACTCATAGACTTTGTTCATGTCTGCAAAGAGGTTCATGTCAGCTAAGAAAACAGTGACTTTTACCACATGGTCCATTTGACAACCTGCTTCGGATAAGATAGCCTTGAGATTCTTGAAACACTGGGTAGTTTGACCGATTATGTCGGTTGATTCAATGTTTCCACTTCTTGGATCTATTGGCAGTTGTCCGGAAACGAATACAAGATTGCCGGCACGAATAGCCTGATTGTAGGGCCCGATGGCTGCGGGTGCTTGTGATGTTTTGACGATAGTTTTCATAAATTGAACGTATTGGTTTAAAAACCTAAGAAATAGCCGGCTGTTCCCGCTAATAGTCCCAAAATGCCATTGATGACTTTGACGCTGATGAATCCACGTTTGGATTCTGCCAGCAAGGGCAAGGTCGAGTGCCCATCTTGTGTGATGGAATTGGCTAATAGGATGCTGAAGGGGATTTGCCCGCTCAAAAAAAGCGAAATAAAGACCAAGTGAGGTCCCGATTCCGGTATGATGCCGATAAGTACGGCCAAAAGCAGAACCCACATCTGATTGTGAGCCACCCAGTCGGTCATTTCGACAGAATGCATCAGAAAATGGATGAGTGTCAGTGCTCCAAAAGTCCACATGAATATTTTTGGAACATGCTGACGGATAATATGTTTCCAGAGATGATCCTCTAAAAAGTGATCGTCAACAAAGAAGAAGGTTAACAATATCAATGTTGCCATTACAAGAAAGATGCCGTTGAACCACACCTCATCAAGGAGAAAGGTGAAATTGCCTGTTGTTGCAGCTTGAGTGGCATTCCCATGATCATGTCCGAAAAAACCAGTACTCATGCCCAAAATAAACAAAATAAAGCCAGTAATCAACAACATACGGGTGAAGGTCGGGTTTCTGAAATTCTCTTTCAAGCTTTGCGTAAAACGTTGATGACCTATGTGTTCATGTTTATGGACAACCAAGTGTTGTTCCATATTTTTGGGATGAATGACCTTCCAACCCATTTTATCGACTAAAATACCGACCACCAGGGCAATCACGAATAATATGCCAAAGAGCATGAACGCTTTTTGAGGCATTTGGACGAGCATGACAAAGGCTTCATCCCCTACGCTGGAAATCATGGCGGCAAGAAGGGCTCCGAAACTCACTACTCCGTGTGTCCACATCCCGACGACGGCAAATCCACCGAAACAACCTGGAATCAATCCTAAAACTGCAGCTAAAACGACCTGAAGCGAGGGATATTTCCCCAGCCAACGTGTCCAAGTACCCTGTGTCAGCACATTCGTCAATTCGATGAAAAGCATGATCACGATGACAAAGCATGTGATCATCAATGTGTTGCGAAAGACGTCCGTAAAAATTTCGATCATTATCGATTAGATTCCAGATTCCATCCGGTGTTTAACAGCTTCGTACATGAGAATTCCGGCAGCAACAGAAACGTTCAGTGAACCTATTTTGCCCAAAATGGGTATTTGTACCAATTCATCGCAGATGCGCAAGTTTTCGTTGGCAATTCCGGTGTCTTCTGCACCCATGACAATGGCGATCGGGCCTGAATAATCAGCTTTGGTGTAACTGTCGGCCGCTTTTTCGGACGCTGCAATGACCTTGACCCCGGAATTCTTAAGCAACAGAATGGATTCGCGGATGGAATTTTCACGGCAAACAGGCAATGTGTGCAAAGCGCCAGCCGATGTTTTCATGGCATCCGCATTCACACTCACACTATCAGTCATCGGAATGACGATGGCATGCACACCTGCACATTCGCACGTACGAGCGATGGCGCCGAAATTTCGAACATCGGTAATGCCGTCCAACAATACGATAAACGGGTTTTTACCTTCTTCATACAGTGTCGGCAGGATGTCCTCCAGTCGTTGATAGGTTACTTCAGACATGAAGGCAACCACTCCTTGGTGATTTTTCATGGTGACACGGTTTAGCTTTTCAACCGGAACACGCTGTACGGGAACACGAACGCCCTTCAGTGCGTCGAACAGTTCTTTGGAAAGTTCAGATTCCAAGTCCTTACGAATGAGAATCTTATCTATGTCCTTGCCAGCTAAAACTGCTTCCAGAATAGCACGGACGCCAAATATGAATTCGGAATGATTCTCGTTGGGTTTGCGAACAAAGGGTCTTTTGGTATACATGTTTTTATATGTTTAAATGGAGTTTTCCAGCATTAGCTGGCGGGCATTTCGGATGGCGGCATCGGTCAAATTCGCACCGCTCAACATCAGCGCAATTTCCGTCAGACGTTCATCCGGGTTCAAAGCGTTCACTTTGGTGAGTGTTTTGCCATTCTGTTCCGTTTTGAGCACTTTGAAATGGTTTTTGCCTTTCACGGCAATTTGTGGTAAATGAGTGATGCAAAGCACCTGCCGATTTTCACCAATGCTTTTCATGATTTCTCCCATCTTGTGAGCAATTTCACCGGAAACGCCAGTGTCTATTTCATCAAACAGCAAGGTGGGCAAATTGCTGAACTCGGCAATCAGTGACTTGATGCAGAGCATGATACGGGAAATTTCCCCTCCTGATGCAATCCGTTCGATAGCTTGGGGTTGTGACTGGGCATTGGCGGAAAACAAAAAGGAGATCAAGTCCTGTCCGTCCAAATCCAAGGCTTTTGTCGCACATTCGATCTTAAGAACGGCTTTGGGGATGCCCAATTGAACCAATTGACCGGTCAGACGTTTCTCGATGGTTGCCAAGACGTTGCGTCTTTGTTTGGTCAGTTTTTCTGCCAATCTTTTAGCAACAAGTTCAAATTCAGTCAGTTGTTTCTTAATTTCGGCGATATTAACATCAAAGGATTCAATGAACCCCAATTTTTCCAAAAAATCATCGCGTAAGGAAATCAGTTCGCTGGAGTTTTTGACGTGGTGTTTTTGCTGAAGAGTGAACAATAGGTTCAGACGTTGGCTGATTTGATCCATACGTGCCGGATTCACTTCAACATCGTGTACCAAGACCTCAAGTTCTCTGGACAAGTCTTTCAAATCTAGATAACTGGTTCGGATACGTTCTCCTGCTTCCTGCAGTTTTGGAAAGATCTTCAACAAATGATCCGATTGGTTCAAAGCGGTTTTAAGGGACGTGTTGACACCATGTTCCTCTTCGTCCAGCAAGTTGAAAATCTTGCCCAGGCCCATTTTGATTTCTTCTGCATGAGTATGCATTTCCCATTCGATTTCCAAAGATTCCTGTTCCCCTTCAATGAGCCCTATTCCTTCGAGTTGTTCCAACTGAAAACGGAAGTAATCTTCTTCTTCCCTGGCCTTCAATGCCTTGTCCTCCAACTTCTTTAAACTTGTTTGGAACTCTTTGAAGCGGATGTACGCTTCCTTGTATTCAATGAGCAATGTGCTGTTGCATGCTACGGCATCGACGATGTCGCGTTGAAAAACATCGTTTCCAAGTAACAGGTTCTGATGCTGGGAATGGATGTCGATGAGTCTGCCGCTCAGTTCTTTAAGGATGTTGAGCGATACTGGGGAATCGTTTACAAAAGCTCGACTTTTACCATTGCTGAACAATTCCCTGCGGATGATGCAGGTTTCTGGATCGAATTCCAGATCATGTTCTTCGAAAAAGGTCTGCAACCCATAAGCCTTTATTAGGAAAGTGGCTTCTGTCACACATTTTTCGGCCCCTTCCAAAATAACTCTGTTTTCTGCCCGCTGGCCCAAAATCAGGGACAGTGCACCCAACAAGATGGATTTTCCAGCTCCTGTTTCACCCGTGATGACCGAAAAGCCATCCTCAAATGTCAAGTCCAACTGGTCTATCAATGCATAATTCTCGATGTGTAGGTTCCGTAGCATGTCACTTTTTGGTTTTGATGCCTTGCAACCTATTGGAGGAAGCCGGGTAAATGGTGCTCAACAGGTCATAAACGCCTTGTTTTTCCTGGGCGTTGGCTTTGCTATAAATATTGATGAGTTCATCTGCTTTGGTTTCAATGAAATTCGAAAGCAGTGGCGAACCAGGTTTGTTTTGTTTGGCCGTTTTCAGGTTTTCGAGAGACGAGAATATTTTTGCCCTGCCCTCTTCTGGCTTATCGTACATGATATCCAATCCCAAGCGATGATACTGATAAGAAAGCAGGCGCATTTCGGGCTGATTTTCATTGCTCAGCACATTGGCCCAGCCCCAATGATTTTTGTCCACCTGAGCCTTCCAACTGTCTCCCATGGAGCCTTGAGCCATGGAGGTGATTTCTTGGGCACGTTGAAAGAAAGGGCCTCCACCCAATTTCGAAAAACTGTCGAAATCCAATCCAAGTACGATGTATGCCCAAAAGTCCAAAGTGGCAGTCAAGTTGTCGGAAACAGTGGTTTCGTTGAAAGTCAAAGTTTGATTTTCCTGAAAGTCAAAAGTAAGTTGTTCCCTAAAGTTCAGAAGGTTCGTCGTGTAATTGCTACCGTAGACTGGTCTGGAACTTTGAATCTGAAAATCGCAGGTATAGGTGTTTGCATCCCGAGTCTTGAAAATGAATAAAATGGAACAGTCTATTTTTTCGGTGTTGCTCAATTGTACATTCGAAAACCGAGTGGTGTTCATATATTCCTGAACAACAGACTTCAAACTTTCATAAACAGCTTTATCCGTCCCTGAAATCTGCTCTGTGTTGATCTGGACCTTGCAGTTCAGCTCCTGGGCATAGATGGACAATCCCCCTGTTAGTAGGAGGATTAACATCAAAATGGGTCTAAAGTTCCGAACGTGCATTTCCATCATTTTGAATGCAAATATACTATTAATTATATATTAATAAAATAATTATTCAATTCATTTAGGATATCCTCTGCCACTTCTTTTTTTGATTTCAATGGAAATGAATACTCACCGCCTTCTCTCTTCAGAATGGTGATTTGGTTGGTGTCGTGCTGAAAACCGGCTCCAGGGTTGCGTAGGGAATTCAGAACGATGAAATCTAGGTTTTTGCGTTCCAGTTTAGACTGTGCATTTTGAACTTCAGCATCAGTTTCCAAAGCGAAACCGACCAATACCTGAGGCTTTTTCTTGAGTTGACCAAGAGTGGCGGCAATGTCACGAGTGGGCTTGAGTTGCAAGATAAGGTCTTCCTCTCCCCGCTTTTTTTTGATTTTAAATGGATGATCCGGTGTGAAATCTGCTACAGCTGCACACAATATGGCTGCATCCGCTGTGGGAAAAACAGCGGTGGCTTTATCGTACATTTCAGATGCAGATTCAATGTCAATGCGTTCTATGTGGGGATGCAACGTTTTCAAGTTAACGGGTCCGGCAATCAACTTCACGTTGGCACCCCTGTTGGCGCAAGCTTCAGCTAGGGCAAACCCCATTTTTCCGGAAGAATAATTCCCGATGAAGCGTACTGGGTCAATTTTTTCGTAGGTCGGTCCAGCAGTGATCAATATGGTTTTGCCAGACCAGGGCAGTTTTTGTGCAAAGAATTCGGATATCAGGCGGAAAATCACGATTGGTTCTTCCATCCTACCCTTGCCTACATCGCCGCAGGCCAGTTCGCCTTCTGTGGATTCGATGAACCTTACACCAAGGTTGTGCAACTTCTCCATATTTTCCTGAACAGCAGGATGTGCCCACATCTTGCAGTTCATGGCGGGTGCCACGAATATAGGTTTCTCAAATGCCAAGTAGGTGGTGGAAAGTGCATCGTCGGCAATTCCACTTGCAAATTTTCCCAGAATGTTGGCTGTTGCAGGTGCGACCAGTAAAAGGTCCGCCCAGTCGTTCAGGGCGATGTGTTCGGTTGAATATTCGTTCGACTCTTCGAACGTATTGGCGTAAACGGCATTTTTGGAGACGGTTTGCAGGGTTAGGCGTGTGACAAATTCCAGCGCGTGCTGGGTAGTGATGACTTTCACTTCGGCACCTGCCTTAACGAACAAACGAATCAGTTCCGGGGTCTTGTAGGCGGCTATACCTCCTGAAATGCCCAGTAATATGCGTTTACCTTTCAGCATGTTATTTATTCATTGACCGCAAACGAATGCGGGTCAGTACATTTTTAGTATTTAGGGCAAAATCGCCCTGCATCATCCAACCGTAATAGCCGGTGTCTTTTTTTAGGATTTCTTCCACCAGCTGGTCTTTGTATTTCCCAAAATTAAAAACTTCCTGATCCTTGTCGTTCAGTACTATTTTTCCAGCAAAATCCACATTTCGGTTGAATGAGGAAAACTCGGATAAATACTGAACGTCATTCGCCAAATCGGGATATCGGTCCAATTGAGACTTCAACACTTCGTAGGTTGCCCTCGTGTCGGCTTCAGCCCCATGGGCGCCTTCCAGCTCCGCGTTGCAGTAAAATTTATAGGCGGCGCTCAAGGTACGTTGCTCCATTTTATGGAAAATCACCTGAACATCAATGAGTTTACGTTTACTCAAATCGATGTCGATGTCGTTTCTCAAAAACTCTTCGACAAGCATGGGCACATCGAATCGGTTGGAATTGAAACCGGCAAGGTCACAACCTTCGATGTCCTTGGCGATGTTCTTGCCAATTTCCTTGAAAGACGGAGAGTTGGCTACGTCTTCGTCCATGATGTGATGAATGTCCGAAGCTTCTTTGGGTATGGGCATTCCGGGGTTCACCCTGAACGTCTTGGTTTCCTCATTCCCATTGGGATAAACCTTTAGGTAGGATATTTCGACAATCCGGTCTGAGTTGGCATTGACTCCGGTTGTTTCGAGGTCAAAGAAAACCAGCGGATTTTTGAGATTCAGTTGCATGTATTTTGTTTAGTCGTTCAAGAGCATGGGCATCAACAACATCAGCAAATCCTCGTCAGCGTCGTTTTCCAAGGGAAGGAACAAGCCGGCTCTGGATGGATCGGCCAGTTCGAGCACGATTTCTTGCGTATCCAGGTTGGATACGATGTCAATGATGTATTGGGCTTTAAAACCGATGTTAATGCGGTCGCCTTCGTACTGGCAAGGAATGGTTTCCTCAGCTGAAGTCGAGAAGTCGATGTCCTGAGTGGTCAGCTCGATGTTGTTGTTGGTGATGACCAATTTGACCAAACTGCTGGCTTGATTGGCAAAAATGGAGACGCGTTTCAGCGTATTTAGGAAAGAAGCCCTGTCCACCAGTACTTTATAGGGATTGTTCTGTGGAATGACTGCATTGTAGTTCGGAAAGCGACCTTCCACCAAGCGGCAGTAGATTGTATAGCTGGAAAGTCTGAAAACGACGTTGCTGTCGTCAAAAGCGATGAGTACGGTTCCAGTTTCTTTAGGAAGAATGGCACGCAACAGGACGGCGGGTTTTTTCGGGATGATCAACATGGCGTTCTGCTCGCCCTTAATGGCGGAATTGCGAAGTCGAACCAATTTGTGGGCGTCGGAAGCAACGAAGGTGACGTTTTCGGTGGTGATGTCCATTACAACGCCGTTCATGACTGGGCGAAGTTCATCGTCGGCAGAAGCAAAAAGTGTTGAATTGATGCCGTTCAGCAGGATGTTTGCCGGAATTTCAAGGGTGTTGCTGCCTTCTTTCAATTCTTTTAATTTGGGGAATTCATCGCCACTTTGGGCAACGAACTTGTATTTACCGTTCTGATACCAAATGGTGACTTCCAGACTATTTTCATTGATTTCGATGGTGAGTGGTTGTTCAGAAAGTTCACGCAAGGAATCCAGCATGGTTTTGGAGGGAATGGCGAAGCAACCATCACTGTCGGATTCAATCAGGTCGAGGGTGGTCACTAAAGTGGTTTCCGTATCCGATGCCGTAGCGGTCATCTTCAGTCCTTCGATTTTCAACAGAAAGCATTCGAGTATCGGCAACGTGTTCTTGGAATTGATGACACGGCTGATGGCCTGGAGGTGGCTCAGGAGAGCAGAGCTTGATGCGATGAATTTCATACGATATTTTTTAGGGATTTTTACATAGTGTTGCACAAAAATACGAAAAAAATGGTACAGAATGACCGTCCTGACCATTTTTTTAAGGTCTTTTGGCAATGATTTGCAAACCCTTTTGAAACAGAGGGTTGACGCGGGAAATCAGAGGTTCAGGACGAGTTCGTCGTAGGAAAAAAACACTGCTTTGGGCAAGGTTGGTTCCACTTCGGCCTGAAGCCCCATGTCGTGACTCATGTGGATGAGGTAGGAACGTTCGGGATGAACAATTTCAATGATGTCTAACGCTTGTCTTAGGGTATTGTGCGAAATGTGTTCCTGAGACCTCAAAGCATCAACTATCAGTACTTTAGTTCCCTTAACTTTTTCCAATTCGTTCTTGGAGATGCTGTTGAAATCGGTCAAGTAGGTCAAGTCCCCAATTCGGTATCCTATGACGGACAGTTTGTGGTGAAAGACCTCAATCGGTATGATTTCCAGATGGTTTATTTGGAATTTTTTCAAGGACACAGGTCTCAGTTCGAACAAAGGCACTCCCGGATACGGGTTTTCACGAAAACTATAGGGCATCGCTATTTTCAGGTGGTTCAAGATGCGCGGCACAGCATAAAGGGGCATTTCACTGTAGGAGCAGAAAGGTCTCAAATCGTCCAGACCACCCATGTGGTCATAGTGTTCGTGGGTGATCAACACGGCGCTGACCTGTCGAATGTTAGCTCTGAGTGCTTGCTCGCGAAAATCAGGACCACAATCGATCAGAATCGAGGTGCCTTGGTCTTCGATCAAAACGGAGGAGCGTAACCGTCTGTCCCTGGGGTCTTTTGACATACAGGTCGCACAACTGCAGAGCAAAACGGGGTTGCCAGTGGATGTGCCTGTGCCAAGGAATGTCAACTTCATGATTGTCAATATTTTATATAAAAATGACTTCTGGATGGAGGGTTATTCTGAAGATGGCTTGAACATCTTCGATGATGTGCTTGCTCAAATTCAGAATGTCAGTAGCCACTGCGTGTCCAGGGTTGACCAATACAAGCGCTTGCTTATCGTGTACGGCTGCATTTCCCAATGTTCTGCCTTTCCATCCGGCTTTATCGATGCACCAGGCGGCAGAAACCTTGACAAGACCATTGTCCAAAGTCCAAAACGGCATTTCGGGAAATTGTTTGTTGAGCAATTCGAACTGACTGACCGGGATTTCAGGATTCATGAAAAAACTGCCGGCATTGCCGATTAAGGAAGGGTCTGGTAGTTTAGAACCACGAATCTCGATGATGGCATTCCGTACGTTTTTCAAATTGATTCCGCCCGCCTTGTCCATGCGTACCAACAAATCTCCATATTTTAAATTTGGTTTAAAATGCTTTGATAATATGAATGTTACATAGCAAACAATAAACTTATTCTTTAATTCATTCTTGAAAATACTGTTTCTATATCCGAACCGACATTCCGCATTGGTGAACGTTTTGACCTCCTGCGTTTCAACATCCAAGGCTTCCACCAAAAAAATGCTGTCTTTGGCTTCAGAACCGTAGGCTCCGATGTTCTGAACTGGACTTGCCCCTACTTCACCAGGTATGCCGGAAAGGTTTTCCAGTCCACTCCAATCGTGTTTTACGGTGTAGGCAACCAAATCGTCCCAAACTACCCCGGAACCTACACGAATGGTCACATTGTCCGCATTTTCAGTTGGTTCGATGGATTGTATGGTTGAATGCAGGAGTAAGCCAGGATAGTCTTTGGTGAAGAGCAAGTTGCTCCCTCCTCCCACCGGAAACATGGGCAAGTTTTTAAACCGATTGTCTTGCAACAGATTACGTAGTTCCTCCACCGATTCGTAATCGGCCCAGTAGTGCGTTGTAGCTTCCATGTGGAACGTGTGCCTGTCCCGAAGCTGCATATTTTCAAAAAGAGGCATAGGCTTGATGTATGAGAAACAAAATTACGGTTTTTTTTGAGTAAATGCTATCTTTGCTTTCATAAACCAAGTGAAAGCATGCTCTCCATCCTGATACCTGAATACAACTGCGATTGTACCCGTCTGGTTCGCGATTTGTCCGAACAATGCATCCAAGAACGGATTGATTTTGAAATTCTTGTTTTAGATGATGCCTCTCCCGATTTTCCGCTCGAAAATCACAATTTGTCTTTCATACCGGGTTGTGTCACTACTCGAAACGAAGTGAATGTCGGACAAGCTAGCTGCCGAAACCGCTTAGCCAAAATGGCAAGGTTTCCCTGGCTGCTTTTCCTAGACAGCGATTTGCAAGTTCAGGACGATATGTTCATCAAGCGCTATCTGGAGGTTCTGGGCACTTCGAACGTAGTATCCGGTGGTCTTGCCACCAGTCCGGAAATATCGGATGCTAGACGGATGCTTCGATGGAAATACGGTCGAAAACGTGAATGCATTCCTGCCCTAATCCGCAACCAAAATCCATGGAAATCGTTTTTTTCATCCAACATGCTCATTGAAAAGTCAGTCATTGAACGGATTCCGTTTGACGAACAATTTAAGGATTATGGTCATGAAGATACAATCATGGGGTATCGGATGAAGGGTCAAGGTTGTTCGATTCTGCACATCGACAATCCACTTTTGCACTTGGGTATCGATTTGAGCGATCATTTTTTGGCCAAAAGCTTGACCGCTGTGGAAAAATACTTTGATTTGCCTATTTTTCAGTCGGAGGAACTGGTAAAGGAAGTTCGGATATTTAACGTATATCGGCTTATTGTTAAGTTTAAGTTGGATGGCTTGGTTGCTTGGAAATTTGGACTTTTGAGAAAAATGTTGCGTAAGAATCTGTTGGGAAGTCATCCCTCGCTTTTCTGGTTTGATTTTTACCGATTGGGTTACTTGTGTCAAAAGGCACGTTTACAAACTATTTAACGGCGGTTTTGGCATAGTTGCAACCCTTATTTTTGGCTTTTAGGAATTGTCTGAATGTCACTCCAGCTTTCCGATAGGTTGGATAACGAACGAGAGCGCCGAGGACATTCCGGAAATAGGCAAAATCGCCATACAGTACATAGCTTTGAGCTCCTGTGGAAAAAAGTTGTTGTTCGTCGTAAAACATCTTCCCCTTGACACTGCTTTCGTATGGATGTTCTACTGTGTAAACAGGAAAGAACATGATTGTTAGACCTTTGCGAAGGCATTCCGCTAAAAATAAAAATTCCTCACCACAATTGGCGGCAGCTCCAAGTCCGAAACGTTCGTCGAATCGAATGTGATTTTTCTGGATGGATTTCTGCTTGAAAGCAATTTCAATAGAACTGACTGCTTTCAATTGGTTCAGCCGTGTCAACTTTTTAGCTTTTTTCAAATACTTTTTATAGGCTGGCTGATCGATGGGAGTTCGAATTTGAAAACAAGCAACATCTATTTCGGGATGCTTCTTGAATGCCCTGAGAATGTGCATGGGATAAGCTGGGTTCAGACCGATGTCATCATCTGCAATTACCAAGATATCAGCGTTGGCAAGGCGTAGGGCGTTGTTCCGGTTTTTGGAAAGGCCTGTATCCTTCTGAACAAAAACTTGAACATCGCTTCGAATCAGCTTTTCGGGCATTTGGGCATAAACTTCATTTGGATCTTGAAAGGAAATCAAATAGGAGTTTCCTTGTTCTGGATGCAGCAATAGGTTTTCCACCTTTTGGATGCCGTTTCCATAAGTTGATATCAGCCATTGAAGGGTCATGCAGCGTCAAAATATTTGCTTCAAATGTAATATATAATATGCATAAGCGGAACTTTCTAGTTAAATATCGTATTTTTGTTCATAGGAAAACGACATTCATGGAAAAGTACGGCGACTCACCTTTAATCTCCATCATTATACCAGTATTCAACCGCGAAACGATGCTGCTGAATACGCTTCAAAGCATTGTAGAACAAACGTACAGACCATTGGAGCTGATTTTGGTGGATAACGGTTCGGTAGATGGATCCATGGCTCTTTGTCACCAATTCCAAGCTGCCAACAATAACGACTACTTTCGTACTCAAGTTTATCAAGAGTTGAGCAAGGGTGCCAATGCTGCACGAAATACTGGATTATCCTTGGCTTCAGGTGATTATTTAATGTTTTTCGATTCAGACGATTTGATGTATCCGGATTGTGTTTCAAGAATTGTCACTCAATTGGCACTCAATAACTTTCCCAAAGCCATTGCCTATCCTTATTCCATCGTTTTCCCCAATGGTAATAAAGGAAAAAGACCACATTATTATTCTGCAAATCCAGCAGACCAATTGTTTGATATTCTCATCTGTACCCATAATGTTTGCCTAAAACGCACGTTGCCTGAAAAAACAGGAACCTGGGTGGAGAATTTGCAACGCTGGCAAGATTTGGAATTTGGATTTCGAGTTTTATTGCTGAACAATGGATTGGTCTGGATTACAGGAAAGCCACTCTATGAGGTCTATGTTCACAAGCAATCCATCAGTGGAAAGACGTATTCGGAAGATCACGACAAGTTGTATACTTCGTTGATGAAAATCCGTGCGACCATCGAAAAACAACCCAATTCCCTTGATAAATATAGGCTTCAACGGGCATTGTGCTATAAAATCGGAACCATTGCCTCCTTGCTTCGCAGAGAAGGAAATATAAAATTGGGTCGCAAATATCTGGAGAAGGCTTTGTTGCAGATGCCAAAGCGTTTTAACAAACGGGGTAAGCTGTTGTTGCGTTTTCAGTTTTTATACGAAGGGCTTGGTGGGCGTGGCTTGTGGCGGCTTGCTCGGATACTGCTTTAAATCAACAAGTTAATGTTTATCCATCAATTTTAACCATTGCTGACCGATGTTTTCCACATTCAGGTCTTTAACTTTCGACAAGGCATTTTCGGATAGTAGTCTCAACTGATTTTCTTCTTGAATCAGTTTCAACAATTCCTTAGCGTAAGTGCCCTCATCAAATGGTGGAACAATCACCCCATTCGTTCCATTGTCAATCATGTTGTAAATCGATTCCACCGAACCGAATGCGATAGGAACTGTACCATAACTTTGGGCTTCGGTTATAACCATGGGAGCACCTTCGAAGGTAGAGGTCAGGCAAAGGATGGATGCTGACTGGTAAAAGGGCTCAGGATTTTGAAAACCCCTGAAAAAAACGTTTTTAAGCTGTAAATCATGCGTTATTTTTTCCAGATTGCCCCGCTGTTCTCCGTCACCCAAAATTTGTAGCGTCCAATCTGGAACCTGTGCCTCGATCGATTTCCAGATTCGCAACAAACGGTCCACACGTTTGGGTTCTGCATTAAGTCTGCCAATAAAGAGTACTTGTTTCTTTTTGGAGGTCTGTCGTACAGTCCTATTGTTTAAAGGATTCGGAATTACACGGATTTTTGGTTGTTCATCTCCTTGATAAAGTTTAGATTCCAATTCTTTCTTGAAGGCTTTATCCAACACGACGAACCAGTCAGCACGTTCGATTTGATTTCGGTAGAATCTACGGATACTGGGGTGGGTCAAATCTGGATGCACCCAACCCAACAAACAACGCATCAGCATCTTGGCTTTCTGAACGATACCCTTTTGTAGCACCAGCATGTCACTCCATTTGCTGCTTATAAATAAGTGAACTTCCCAGAAGGGTCTGGAATGCAACGTATTGATGAATATTGTTTTCGGATATTTCGATGCCGAATTATAAATTTGAGAATTAACACCTTGATTAAAAACGCAGTCAATTTGGTTGGTTTGGATAAAATTTTCGAGGAAGGAAATGTTAAGCAATGAATTTAGTGGGCCTGGCATGTCGACCATTTGAAGGTAGTGTCTATGTTGTTTGGAAATCGGCTTTTTAGGGTCCTCCAATACCATGAGGAACACCGAATTTCCTTTTGAAAGGAAAAAGTCTGCCAAAAGGCCTGTAACAGTCTCCACACCACCCTTTTCGGGGTAGTTGGCACAAATGAACATTATTTTTTTAGAGTTGGACATGGTCAAACGATTGTGAATGACGTTTTCTGTAAAATGTGCGTAGACCTTGCGCCAAAAAATGTTGATTCATGCAAAACTTTAGTAATTTGATTTTAAGCCCGATCTTGATTCTGAATTTGTTCAAGGCTTCCAGCAAAGCATCAAAAAAATCAACGTCCTCGCTCATAAATGCATGCAATGTGAAGTCGTCGAATTTGACTCGTATATAGGATTGTAGGGCTCGATTAGGCACTCCTAAAGTCGTTGACAAAATCAAGGTTTGTTTAAAAGCTGAAAAGGAAAAGCCTTTCAAATAGTCGAAATAGATTTGTGAATGGCTCAGTGATTTTTCAAGAACTCTGTAAATCAGCCAGTTGTTTTTACTAATATAAAAAGGACCTTTCATTAACAAACCCAATGTCAGTGGCAAGTCTTCGCAAACCACGTCGTTGCCTCTAAACAATTCGGGATGTTGCTGATAAAGTTCTCTCGCCAAATCTCCCCTAAAACAGGAAGATGCCAGTACAATCCGAGGAAAGACATTCGAATTCAGATAATATGCAACTGCTTCTTTTCCAAAAAGTTCCGGCTGAAACCAATCCTGATGCACCCATGAAGTGGACTTGCTGAATGTGCCCGATTTCTGATGGAAAAACTGCCAGTTTCCGGCTACCAAGCTGACGTTGGGATGGTTTTCCAGAATGTCAACCTGCTCCTGTAACTTGCTTTTGGTCAGCCAATAATCATCGCCACCACAATCTGCCATATATACACCCCTTGCCTTGAGGAACACGTCGAAGTAGTTGTCAATCAAGCCTTTGTTCTTTTCATTTAGACAAAGGACAATTTGTTTGGGGTATTTTAGGGCATATTCTTGGCAGATTTCCCGTGTTCCGTCCGTGGAACAATCCTCACCAATAACCACCTCAAAGTCAAAATTGCATTCTTGCATCAAAATGCTATCCAACGTTTGTCGAATGTAAGCCTTTTGATTATAGGGCGTTACCAGAACGGAGACCAAAGGTTTCTTGCTCATGACCGATGTCTTTTGAAGAGTTTGGTAATCTTTTCAGACCATTCTGCAAATGGTATGATTTTGTTCAGTTCAAACGCCGCCAAAGTGGTACAAGCTACAATCAAGATGCTACCTATGATTCGAAGATTAATGCCGTCCAATTGGAGTGTAATTAGGAACGTTCCGATGGCAAATAAGCTGAAAAGGGCGATCAATATTTTGTTGCGAATTCCGAAATGAAAACTGCAGAGCGGTTGTACCATCCTGTAAACCAAAGGGATGTAAATGACATAAGCAATGACATAAGCCATTCCGGCAGACTCAAGCCCGAAATGCGGCCAAAGCAGTCTGGTGGCAACATAATAGCTGATAAACCAAGTAGATTCAACGATAAGGAATCGGGCTCCCCTGCCCTTTGACAATAAGATGAATCCCAAAGGCCAAATGATCACCTTGAGAAACGTTCCGAAAATCTGCCAGCGCAACAAGGTTGAAGCAATATTGAATCCATTGGAATACAATAGATTGAGAATTGGCGGGGCAATCAAAAGCATTAAAACTAGGAAGGGGGTTGCGGCAATGAGCACGAATCGGGTTTGTTCGTTGGTAAATCGCACTGTTTTAGGGTCGTCACCATTCATGCTGCACAGACGTGGAAAATAATCAGCGGCCATTGCTGTTAATATGCCACCGATGTACATGTTCGAAACCGACCAAACTGCCTGAAAGAGTCCGACATGAGCCACTCCATCACTTTGGAGGATGAAGCTTCGCAAAAGAAAGAGCGTCAAGGTGGAAACCAAGCCTGAAACAACGGTGTAAATACCTAGTTTGACCATTCCACCACCACGTTTAAGACTTTCGCGGTACGATTGAACCACATTTTCGACTGTAATCTTGCGTGCAAAAATCCAGGTGAAAAACAAGCCTATGAACGAGACTGTCAACAAAGCAGGTACAATGCCATGCATCCCAAATATCCAATAAAGCGGCACGGCTGTCATTAGACCTCCCAAGGCACCATACAAGGAGGCTGAAGCCATGGATCCGATTTTGCGCATTCCTTGAAGAAGAGCCAGTTGACCTGATGATACCGTTCCAGCGAGTACACTGAAAGAAATCAGACAAATGGAAAGGATGTGCCTGCGGTCACTAAAAACATAGTCGCTGATCCAAGGAGAAAAACCGATGGTCAGCAGCATTCCAAGGATTCCGGTCAACCAAAGCCATCGGTAAAGCATGGTCACAGTATGGCCAATACGCAGGTTGTCGTTGCTCTGATTGGCTTCAGCAATTTCCTTGACAGAACTGAAGCTCAGTCCCAAACCTGTTAAGGAACGCATCAGTTCAGCAATGGACTGGAACATTCCGTTTAATCCCACCCCCGTGGTACCGAGCAAGACAGCCAGCACTTTGGTGCGGACGATGCCGAGCAGGATGTTTGCAAATTGTGAACCACCGAAAATGCTCGTCGATTTAGCAATTTGCTTGTAGGAGGTTTCGACTGTATCCATTATTCTAAAATCCGAAGGACGTTACAAGGGTTTCCAACTGCAAGGGCGTTTTCAGGAATATCTTTGATTACCAATGAATTGGCGCCGATTACAGCATTCTTTCCAATACGGACACCTTTTAGAATGGTGACGTTATCTCCGATAAATACGTTTTCGCCGATTTCTACAGGCAGGCATTTATACTTGCCATCGTGGCGGTGAGCCGGGTCAAGTGAATGCCCATCGCTTGTCATTATAGACAGGTTGATGCCGGTAATCGTTCGACTGCCAATTTTGATTGATGCACCATCGGCGGTCAGGGCGACGTTGTTGTTGATGATGACGTCGTCTCCGATTCGGATATCTCCGTTGCCACGCAGATCAAAATAGGCATAGGTGCTCCAAAAACCGGAGGAAGATTCGTATCCGATTGTGACTTTCTCACCTATATGGATGGAGCCCTCGCCCTTAATCATCAGCGGTTGGCTTAATATGGGTCTGCCTATCAGTTGTTTATAACCGCCTGAAAGCCTTTTGTAAAGGAATCTGCGTAGACAGGAATGGATGCGGGTCAATATGCTCATGGCTTGAATTGATTGATGCATTGGCAAACATAATCGGTTTCATGCTGGGTTTGCATGGGTGAAATAGGCAGGCTGAGTATCTGATTGTGAATGGATTCCGTCAAGGGATACGAACGATTGTTCCATTCCTGAAAAGCTTCTTGTTTGTGTGGTGGAACAGGATAATGAATCAATGTCTGGATATTCCTGGAGGTTAAATAGTGCTTTAACACATTACGATGATGGCTAAGTACCGGGAAAATATGAAAATTCGCACCCTGAAATTCCTTGATTTGAGGTAATAATAGGCATGGTTGATGAATTTCGGATAAATAGTGATGGGCAATAACCCGTCTCTTTTCATTGTCATTGTCCAACCGTGCTAGTTTTAACCGCAGCACAGCAGCTTGAAGTTCATCCAGTCTGGAATTGATCCCTTTGTAGCGATTGACGTATTTTTCGCTTGAACCGTAATTGGCCAGCACTCGGACGCATTCGGCCAGTTCCGGATCGTTGGTTGTCACGCAACCACCATCACCCAGGCAACCGAGATTCTTGGCAGGATAAAAACTAAACCCGGCGGCATCACCCAAATTGCCAGTTCGCTTGCCCTTATAGATTGATCCATGCCCTTGTGCAGCATCCTCCAAAACCTTTAGATTGTACTTTAATGCGATAGTGTTTATTGGCTCCATGTCAGCACATTGTCCATATAAATGAACGGGTAGCAACACTTTCGTCTTAGGAGTCAAATGAGCTTCTATCAAGGCTGGGTTCAGGTTGAATGTCTTAAAATCGGGTTCGACCAAGATGGGTTTGAGACCACTTCGGGTAATACTTAAAATGGTGGCAATATACGTGTTGGCAGGTACGATGACCTCATCCCCTTCATGCAATTGCCCCAATTCCTTCCAAGCATTCAATACGAGCGTCAATGCATCCAGTCCATTGGCGACACCGATGCAGTGCCGAACTCCGCAATATGCTGCAAATTCGTTTTCGAAGGCTTCATTTTCGGCACCGAGCAAATACCAACCTGCATACAGTACTCGTTGGATTGCCTGGGTGAGTTCGGGTTCAAACGAGTCATTCAGCTGCTTCAGATCGAAGTATTTTATGCGGGTTTCCATTCCAGTGTCAATTTTGGTTGAATATCACATCCGATGGATTCCTTAAATTCACAAAGGCCATAATTGGGTTTGTTGTCAATCATGGCAGGGCCCACATCAACCATCGGAACGCCGTTGTCGTGGTAATGACCAAATAGGTGGTAAGCTAAAAAGTGCATGGCTTTCATCGTTTTGAATTCGGCCAAGTCTCCCCAATAGATGACTTGGACAATTCCTGGTGCGGTATGAAAGACAATGGCTGAGGCAATGTCTTGATTGTCAATGGAAACAACGAATGAATCCGTTTTTATAAGTTGAGAAGTTCTCAACATGTCTTGCTCCGACATGCTCAGGTAGTAGCCTTTGGAATCCCTATTTTCCCGAATAACGGCATATGCTTGCCGGATGCCTTCTTTGCCTTCCAGTACGCGGAATTTCAGGTCATTCTCACAAGCAGTCAACCAGTTGCGCCTGGCATTTCTGGTCATGTGTTGATGGATGTAATCTTGTTCAAAGTATACGGATGGGAAATTGTAGTTCAAATCCCAGTCCGTGACCATGAAGCCTTTATTTGCGCAAACATGTTGAACTTTGGTCAATAAAGTCGGTTGGTAAAACAAGGGAGGGAGGGTCATTCGGAAAAAAAGCGCCTTTTTTTGCAATAGAAAATCCTTCAGGGCATCCACCGCTTGTTCCACATGCTCAATGGTCGGTTGGTGCGTTTTAGAAACAAATCCGCCGAACGGTGCCGAAAACGGACTGCTCCATTGGTCTCCTTTTCGGGCTAAAATAAGCCCAAGACGCACTTTTTTATCCATGAAAAGCAAATACAAAAGCTCATCGCAACGGCTTTTGTTCAATTCTGAAAAAGCAGCCGTGTTGAAACAGGGATTTGTTTGTGCAAACAAACCGTCAAAAGCCAAGGGGTTGGTTTCAACGATGTTCATGGATGTACGTTTTATAAGTTGAAAAGTCACGGATGTAGTCGTCTTCATCAAAATAATGCGATGCAAAAACCAAACATACGGAACCGGATGAGAATCCTTGCTCTTGTGCCCAGATGCCCGGTGGTACATACAATCCGTTGTAGGGCCTGTTCAAAAGTACTTTACGAACATTTGTGCCATCCCTGAGTTCCACTTCGAATGCTCCAGATGCCGCTACGATGAATTGATGGCAAACTTTGTGTGCATGGGCACCGCGGTCTTCTCCACCTGGAACGTCGTAAATGTAAAAAACACGGTTGATTTCGAAGGGGATTTCCATTTGTGAATGCACAGGCGTGAGGTTGCCGGCTCTATCCTTGACTTTGGGCAGATTCATCAATAAGCAATCTTCGACGTCAGGTCTAATATTCATTTCATAAGTGCTTTGAAATCAGTGTATTCATACAGGTAATCTGCTTCATCATAGGGTGTTGAAGCCAAGACCAAACACAGTGAGTTGGTGGAGAAATTGTCCAATGTCCGCCAGTTCATGGCTGGTATATAAACACCCATGTACGAACGGTTGAGCGGATATCTCGCTACTTCCGTACCGTTGTCGATTTCCACGTCAAAACTACCCGATAATGCGATAAGGATTTCCTCACCGGTTCGGAAGGCATGCCCTCCCCGCTTCTCTCCACCAGGAACGTCGTAAATCCAGTAAGCACGGGCTATTTTAAAGGGAATATGTCGCTGCGCCTCGATAAAAGACAAATTGCCCCTGTCGTCGAAAATTCGAGGTAAAGGAAGCAAGATTGCGTCGCGTTCTGTCATGGTCTGATTACTTAAGAAATCAAACGGATTTTTCATTCAGATATTGCCTGATCCGCTCTAAGTCTTCGGGGGTATCCACGGCCAAGTTTTCGATGTCAGTAACAGCCGTCTTGATCTTGTATCCGTTTTCCAACCAACGAAGCTGTTCCAAGGATTCTGTCAGTTCCATCGGAGATTGTGGCAGTGAAGCGATTTCAGCAAGGGTTTTGGTCCTATAGGCATAAATGCCGATGTGTTTGTAAAACGTTTTCTGCTGAAGCCATTGTTCAGGTTCCACGCCTCTGAAATAAGGAATGACGGATCGGCTGAAATAGAGGGCTTCCCCTTTGAGATTAAGCACTACTTTTGGCGAATTAGGGTTCATTAAAGCTTCGAGGCCATCCTTCGCAGCGAAAGCCTTGACCAGGGTGGCAAGTTCGGTTGATGAATCTTGTAGAAAACAATCTTTGAGCGCCTGAACCTGAGATGGTTGAATAAAGGGTTCGTCTCCTTGGATGTTGATGATTACATCAAAATCACCACCAATCAGCTGAGCAGCTTCCAAACAACGATCCGTGCCACTTCGGTGTTGATTGGAGGTCATGACGACCTTTCCGCCGAAACGACGGACGGCGTCGGCAATGCGTTCGTCATCCGTTGCTACACAGACATCGTCCAGGCAGGTTTTTACTTGATCATAAACGCGTTGTATCATCATTTTACCCCCGATGTCTGCCAACGGCTTCCCTGGAAAACGGGTGGAAGCGTATCGTGCAGGTATGATTCCTAGAAATTTCATGGTCCAATTTTTTAAATGCACTCAAAACTACCAAAAAATCGGCTATGCGAAAAGGAATGTAGGTTTTTTATTTGAGTTTAAGTAGCTTTGTATTGCAGAATACATTTCTATGATTAACTTTGCGTTCATGTTAATGTAATAATTAATTTAAATAATGACATCCGAAAACGACTTTTCCGATACGGTACAACTCCGATTGGCACACGATTTCATCCAATATACCGGAGCAAACTTGTTCCTGACAGGGAAGGCGGGTACGGGCAAGACAACGTTTCTGAAGCGGTTGCGGGAGCACTCCCCCAAGCGGATGGTCGTTACGGCTCCAACCGGTGTGGCTGCCATCAATGCCGGTGGTGTGACCATTCATTCCTTTTTCCAATTGCCGTTCGGACCACAAATCATGACGCAACTATCGGCAGACTCTGGAAATAATCGTACGGTTGACATGAACAAGTTCAGCCGTGAAAAAATAAACATCATCCGAAGCTTGGACTTGCTCGTCATCGATGAAATCAGTATGGTCCGGGCCGACCTGCTGGATGCCATCGACAGGGTTCTGAGGCGTTACAAGCACCGATACAAGCCCTTTGGAGGTGTTCAATTGCTGATGATCGGTGATTTGCAGCAATTGGCGCCTGTTGTTAAGGATGACGATTGGGCTTTGCTCAAGGAACACTATGAAACTCCTTTTTTCTTCAGCAGTCAAGCCTTGGCAAAAACTCAGTTTGTCACCATTGAACTGCAGCACATCTTTCGTCAGAGCGACCAACGTTTTATCGGTTTACTGAATCAAATCCGCGAAAATAAGTTGGACAAAAATGGACTCGACATGCTGAACAGCCGATGCATGCCCGATTTCGAACCTGGTTCAGACGATGGCTATATAACGCTGACCACTCACAATCAGCAAGCCAATAAGATCAACGATCTGATAATGGCTGAAATAAAGGCTCCAAGTACTGAATTCAGAGCTGAAGTGTCTGGAAACTTTCCGGAGTACTCCTTTCCTACCGATTCTAGGCTTTTGCTGAAGCCTGGAGCGCAAGTCATGTTTGCCCGAAACGATGTCAGTCGGGAGAAACGGTTCTACAACGGGAAAATAGGTACCATCACCACAATTGAGGATGAATTGGTCACTGTCACGTGTGCCGGTGGTGAGGAAATCGTTACAGAAGCCGTGGAATGGCACAATTACACGTATACCATCGATCCGTTGACCGAGGAAATCCGCGAAAATCTTATTGGCACTTTCAAGCAAATGCCTTTGAAACTGGCCTGGGCCATCACCATCCATAAAAGTCAAGGGCTGACGTTCGACAAAGCCATTATCGATGCCAATGCTGCTTTTGCCCACGGGCAAGTTTATGTGGCGTTAAGCAGATGCAGAAATTTGGAAGGAATGGTTCTTCGCACACCCATTGATGCCAGACGGCTCAAAACCGACAACAGCATCCAATCGTTTCTGTTAACTGTAGAATCCAATCAGCCAAACGAACAAGACTTGCAGGAGGCCCGTTTTGCATTTGAACGGGAACTTTTGCACGAGTTGTTCGATTTCGTCCCAATTAGGCAGCGGCTGGATTATTGCACCAAATTGGTCCGTGAAAACGAAGAAATTTTGCAGGGCAATCCCCATCGCGTTTGCAGAGACACCACTGACAAGCTTCGGGAAGCCATTATGGATGTATCCAGAACGTTCAGTCTGCAGATTGATCGATTGTTGGCAAAAAATCCCGATACGGCTTCCAATAAGGAGCTGCAGGAGCGACTGATGAAAGGTTGTGTCTATTTTTCGGAAAAGGTTCAGGAAGTGTCCTCTACTTTTTTTGATCACTTCACGTTGGAATGTGACAACAAGTCCGTTCGTAAAAGCATTCTGGATGTGGCTGAAAAAATGGATGACGAGTTGCAGTTCAAATTGACTTGTCTGAATGCCATTCGGGAGGGTTTTGAAGTCGCTTTTTATTTGGATGTTAAGGCAAGAGCCGGAATTGATAAAGCTATGACAACTCCTAAAGCTGCGAAAAAGACTTCCAAAACGGTTCAAGCAATTGAAAATGCGGTTTCTACAGAGATACTTCATCCAGATTTGTTCCAGTTGCTTAAACAATGGCGCTATCAGCGAGCAGCCGAACAAAAACGGCCGGTTTATCTCATCCTGCCTCAGAAATCGATGACGGAGCTGGTCAATTCCTTGCCCCAGACGATGAAGGAATTGCGTGAGGTTAAAGGACTCGGTGACAAGAAGGTGCAGCAGTATGGCATTGCAATCCTCTCCATCATTGCTGATTATTGCGAAGCCAATGGTCTGCGGAAATCACTGTACTAAAAAGCATATAGTTGTTGAAACCAGTCTATATTATTTGTATCCAAAATGACCTGTCCCATGAAGCATGTCTCACTCTTGGCACTCTTTCTGTTTTCTGCCATGCTGCTTTTTTCATAAGAGTCGCCTGACCATTCGCTTGGACAGCATACCCCCTAGATTGTATGGCATCACTTTACTGGACGATGAAAACAAAAATGGAAAGCTCGATTATAAATTCGTGATTCCTAAAGAAGGAGTCGGTTTTTCCAATTACGAGCAACATGGTTTTCGAAGGCCAGTATTCAGCGATTTTTCATTTTTGTTGAAAAAGAATGAAACAATCCATGTACCGATACGCCTAACCTATTATTAATCAAACCTCCAAATCTGATTTCATTTCTGGACAAATCAATGGTGGAGGAATTCCAGTCAGGTTGAATTGCCCAGAAGGAACAATTCGACTGAAATTCAATAAGTCATCTGATAACCAGTAATTTATTGTTGGTTTTATTTCAACAATTCGTCCAGTTTTTTATAAAATTCTGGACTTTCACCAATGATGCGGGCTATGATGTGCTGTTCCGGATCCAAAATGAATTTGGTGGGATAGCCTGAAATACCATAAAGAACGGGAACGTCAGCAGTAGTCAGGTTCATCACGTGCACCCAATTCATTTCATTCTTGGCAACGGTCGATTTCCAAACTTCTTCTTTGTCGCGGACATCGACGCCGATGATTTCAACTTTATCCTTGTATTTGGCATAATACTCCTTCATTTGAGGAACTCCTTTCATGCACCAGTAGCACCATGCACCCCAAAAGTCGATCACTACGTATTTACCCTTTAAATCAGATAGTTTCACCCTTTTACCATCGATGGATTTCAATTCGAAATCTGGAGCAATGCTTCCAACACTGACTTTTTTCTGTGCTTCCTCTATGGCTTTGAATGTTTTAGCTTGTTGTTCCTGAATGTCCAATCCTTTTGACAAAATACCAGTTCGAACAGTTGGATCGAGTTGCTTCACATAAACGAGAAAGGTGTCCAAGGGCATCGCATTCAAGTAATAAGCGGATAAATCTTGTTTCGGGTTTGCTTTAATATACTCCAAATCAATAAGTTGTGATTTTATATGTTCAACTTGAAGGTCTTCATCCAATTTGTCGACAATTTTTTCATCTACCCCACTATAGGCCATGGAATCAATTCGTAATTCCTTACGAACTAAGTCGGCTTTCACTTTAAGATTGTTCGTTCTGCGGCTACTGAAAGTTTCATTGAAGGCATCTCCCTTGGCCGAATAGTTTAGAACCGATTGGTCAAGAACACCGCTCAGCGCTACACTGCCACCTGGTTTCATGATCAGTTTGATCATTCGTGTTTCAGGAAGAAACAAACGACCGTTGAATCGCTTTAGGAAACTGTGGTTCGAATAGATGGTCAATTCGGTTGCATCAGTCAGTTTTTTATCATAGCTGAATCGATCCTTGACGGCAAATATCGTATCCATCAATTTTATTGTCGGGTTGTTCAATACGACATATCGAACAAAAACCGTATCGTTTGCAAAACCTTTCACGTTACCCGAAATTAAGGGCAGTTCCCCTTTGGCAAACATTCCAATGCTTAAACCAAAGCAACAGATAAGCAATAGTAATTTTTTCATTTTGAATAATTTATAAATGCTTTTTCTAAATCGGTTAAAAAGGCTGAAACATCTTCTTTGCTCGTGTCAAAAGAACAAACCAGACGTATTTCATTGTTAGTTTCGTTCCAGAAATAAAAGAACCACTGCTTCAGAAGTTCGTCAATTACAGGTCTGGGCAGGGTTAGAAACAGTGCGTTCGTTTCCGGTTTTTGTGTGAACCGGATCTCGGGATATTTGCTGAGTTCGTGGTACAGGAGCTTGGCCATTTCATTGGCATGAGCGGCATTTTTCAGCCAGAAATCATGTTGCAGGTAGGTGCTGAACTGTACAGATAGATAGCGCATTTTGGAAGCCAACTGTGCAGACTGCTTGCGGATGAAATGAGCATTCTTGCTGAGCACTGGATTCAGAATGACTATGCTTTCTCCCATCATCAGACCATTTTTAGTGCCGCCGAAGCTTAGAATGTCCACACCACAATCGGTGGTCAGTGCTCTTAGAGAGCAATTCATAGCTGCAGACGCATTGGCAAGCCTGGCACCGTCCATGTGGACATAAAGGCCATTTTGATGGGCAAGTGCAGTGATGGCACGAACTTCTTCCGGTGTATAAACAGTGCCTAATTCCGTACATTGGGAGACATAGATCACTCCTGGTTGTGAGTGATGCTGGTCACCAAATCCGTGCAACTTCGAACGGATCAATTCAGGCGTCAGTTTACCGTCCGGGGTCGGTATGGAAAAAATGGGGCAACCCGTGCTTTTAACCGGTGCACCGCATTCGTCCACCAAAATGTGGGCGGTATCGGAACTAATGATCGAGTTGAATGATCGGGTTGTGAGTTGTAAAGCCGCGATGTTGGCACCTGTACCATTCAAAACCACAAACGATTCACTTGACGGACCAAATGTTTGTTTAAACAGTCGTAGAGCCTCTTCCGTCCATGGGTCATCTCCATAACCGATGGCGTGGCCAAGGTTGGCTTGTTGGAGTGCATCCAATACATCGGGGTGTACACCGGAATTATTGTCAGAGGCGAAACTTCTCATGATTTATGCCTTAAGATTAGCAAAATAAAGGAATTTTTCTTAAAATCAATCAGCCAACTCACTTAATTCCATCCAACGGAGGGTTTTTTCGTCAATTTGCCGATTGATGTCCGAGAAACGAACCGAAAGTTTTTCAATCTCAGGTCCGGTATAGGAGCCTGAACTAAGGTCTGCCTCAACACCGGCTTTCTCAGTTTCAAACGCTTCAATCTCTTGTTCAAGCACCTCGTATTCTTTTTGCTCCTTATAAGTGAGCTTGCGGGGACGTTCTTTCGTTATGACCGTTTCAACAACAGCCTTGACGGTCTTTTTCTTTGCTTTTTCCTCATCATCCAGCTGTTCCTGCCAATCGCGGTATTGCGTATAGTTTCCTGGATAGTCCTTGACTCTGCCCTGCCCTTCGAAAACCAACAAATGGTCTACGATCTTGTCCATGAAATAACGGTCGTGAGAAACCACCAATACACAACCTTTGAAGTTCTGCAAGTAATCTTCCAGAATGTTCATCGTCATGATATCCAAATCGTTGGTAGGCTCATCAAGCACCAGAAAATTGGGATTCCGCATCAAAACGGTACACAAGTGCAACCTACGTTTTTCACCGCCTGAGAGCTTGTAAACAAAATTATGCTGGGTTTCGGGCGTGAATAAAAAATGCTGCAAAAATTGAGAGGCTGAAAGCTTTTTACCATCACCCAAGCTTATTTCATCCGCGATTTCCCGAACCACATCGATCACCTTCATCTGTTCGTTGAATTTTAAGCCGTCTTGGCTGTAATAGGCGAACTGGACAGTCTCACCGATGTCGAAGGAGCCGCTGTCAGGCTGCTCCTGTCCCATGAGCATACGTAAAAAGGTGGTTTTGCCGGTTCCATTCTTACCTACGATACCGACTTTCTCGAACCGTGCGAAATTGTAATAGAAATCTTTCAGCAAAACAGTATCTCCAAATGCCTTTGAAATGTATTTGGCTTCAAAAATTTTGGAACCCAGATAGGAAGCCTTGACATTTAAACTGACGGCATCGTCCACCCGCCTGACACTGACTTTTTCTTCCAAGTTGTAAAATGAATCCTGACGTGCTTTTGCCTTGGTGGCTCGTGCTTGGGGCATCCGTCGCATCCAATCCAATTCCTTGCGAAACAGATTGTTGGCACGATCCAACTCTGCGTTGAACACTTCGATGCGTTCCTGATGCTTTTCCAAATAATACGTATAATTGCCTGAATAGCTGAATATTTGACCATGATCGATTTCGAGAATCAAGTTGCAGACCCTGTCCAGAAAATACCGGTCGTGGGTCACCATCAGCAAGCTGATGCCCGATTTGATTAAATACGATTCAAGCCATTCGATCATTTCTAGATCCAAATGATTGGTCGGTTCGTCCAAAATCAGTAAGTCTGGCTCGGTAATCAAGGCGTTTGCCAAAGCTACCCTTTTAAGCTGACCACCGGACAAATGGGCGATGGGTTGTTCAAAGTCCTTGATTTTGAGTTGTGAAAGGATTTGTTTTACCCGAACTTCGTAGTCCCATGCTTTGTGGTAATCCATCAAATGCAAGTGATCCTCCAACTTCTCACCTACGGGATGGGGATGATGAAGTTCCTCCCGAATCATGAATGCTTCGTAATCGGCAATGGTCCGAATAATGATGTTGTCCGACTGAAAGCACGCTTCCAAAACCGTCAAGTCCCCTTTAAAGCCAGGTTCTTGTTGCAGATAACTCACTCGAAGGTCACGTCTGAACACGACCGAACCAGATTCATAATCTTCCAATCCGGCCAAAATGTTCAATAGGGTGGTTTTTCCGGTACCGTTTTTAGCGATCAAGGCCACACGCTGTCCTTCGGCAATGCCCATGGACAAATTTTTGTAAAGCAGCAGGTCTCCAAACGATTTGGTCAGTCCTTCAACCTGCAGATAAGCAATGGGATTGGCCATTATGCGTTTAATTCGGGTTTTAAATAGATTCCAGTAAAGCTTTCCATGCACTTCACCAAGTCCTCGGGAGTACCTGTGAAAAGAATTCTGCCACCGCCACGGCCACCTTCTGGTCCAATGTCGATGATGTGGTCGGCCATTTTGATGACGTCCAAGTTGTGTTCGATCACGATGATGGTGTTTCCCTTGTCGCACAAGCGATTCAGAACGCCCATCAGAACGCGAATATCATCGAAATGCAGACCTGTCGTTGGTTCGTCCAACACGTACAGGGTCTTGCCCGTATCGCGTTTTGCTAGTTCCTTGGCCAATTTTACCCGTTGGTTTTCACCGCCCGAAAGCGTGGTGGAAGGTTGTCCCAACCGGATGTAACCCAAGCCGACATCTTGCAACGTCTTGATTTTGTGCAAGATTTGTGGTTGGTTCTCGAAGAATTCAACCGCCAAATTGATGGTCATATCCAGCACATCGGCAATGGATTTACCCTTGAACCGAACTTCCAACGTTTCTCTGTTGAACCGTTTGCCTTGACAATCCTCGCAAGGAACCAGCACATCGGGCAGAAATTTCATTTCGATGGTTTTATAACCGTTGCCACGGCAGGTTTCGCATCTACCACCAGCTACATTGAAGGAAAAACGCCCCGGCTTATAACCGCGGATCTTGGCTTCAGGCAAGTTGACGAATAAATTTCGGATGTCTGAGTAGACGCTAGTGTACGTAGCCGGATTTGAACGTGGACTGCGTCCCAACGGCGATTGGTCTACACTGACTATCTTGTCGATCAGGTCAATGCCTTCGATGGATTCATAGGGCAATGGCTCCAACAGCGAGCGGTAATAGTACTGGCTCAAAATGGGTTGTAAGGTATCGTTGATTAGGGTTGACTTGCCACTACCGGATACGCCGGTGACAAGAATTAACTTTCCAAGTGGAAATTCGACATCGACATTCTTCAAATTGTTGCCGGTGCAGCCTTTCAAAACAATCTTTTTACCATTGCCTGCACGCCTTACAGCTGGAATTTCAATTTTCTGATGACCATTCAAATACCTGGAAGTGAGAGTATCTGCTTGCATCATTTCAGCTGGGGTGCCCGAAAAGACTACTTCACCGCCGTGTCTGCCTGCTCTTGGCCCCAAATCGACGATGTAGTCCGATGCCATCATCATATCCTTGTCATGTTCCACTACAATGACTGAATTGCCGCTATCGCGCAACGTTTTCAGGGAACTTATCAGGCGATTGTTGTCACGTTGGTGCAATCCAATGCTGGGTTCATCCAGTATGTACATCACATTGACCAACTGCGAACCGATTTGAGTGGCCAGTCGGATGCGTTGGTTTTCACCACCCGAAAGGGAAGCCGATGCCCGATTCAGCGATAAATAATCCAAGCCGACATTCAAAAGGAAGGTTAACCTGGAACGGATTTCCTTAAGGATTTCAACGGCAATGAGAGTCTGTTTTTCCGACAAATGCTCGTCTAGATGTTCCAGAAAATCAGCTAGTTCAGAAATGTCCATTTTGGAGAGTTCTGCAATGTTCTTCTCGTGCAGTTTGAAATGCAGGGCTTCCTTATTGAGCCGCTGGCCACCACAATCGGGACAAGGTCCTGTACGGATGAACTGTTGAGCCCATTTCTGCGCTTCGGTGGACGATTCTTCGTCCTGTTGCATGGTGATGAACTTGATGACTCCGTCAAAATCGACGTAATAGTTGGAATTGCCTAGGGAGCGATTGTGAATGTGCAGGCTTTCTTCCGTGCCGTTCAGAATCTCGTCGATGGCTTCCTCAGGAATATCCTTGATGGGCGTTTTCAAGGTAAACCCCCATTTGGTTCCAAGGGCCTCAATCTGCCAGAATAACAAGGAATCTCTGTATTTTCCAAGCGGTATGATGCCACCGTTGTGAATGTTTTGTTCTCTGTCTGGAATGATCAAGTCGATGTCCACCAAATTCACTGTCCCTATGCCCTTGCACCGTGGACACATGCCTTGAGGTGAGTTGAATGAGAAATTGTTGGGTGCCGGTTCGTTGTAGGAAACACCGCTGGTCGGACACATTAGCCTTCTACTGAAATAACGCAAATCGTTTCCATCCTTGTTTAAGACCATCACGATGCCATCTCCTTGACGCATGGCTATTTGAAGGCTTTGCTTAAACCGTTTCAGTTCTTTTTCGGTAATTTGCAACTTATCGATGACTACTTCCACATCGTGGTTCTTGTAGCGGTCCAACTTCATGCCGTGCGTAATTTCGCGCAGCTCACCATCCACCCGCACATTGAGGTAACCCTTTCTGCGTAAGTTCTCAAAGAGTTCTTTGTAATGTCCCTTTCGAGTGCGAACGACGGGGGCAAGCAAGAAAATTTTCTGCCCTTCGTATTCATTCAGTATAAGTTCCAATATTTTGTCCTCAGTATACTTAACCATCTTTTCACCAGTCACATACGAAAAGGCTTCACCCGCTCTGGCAAAGAGCAAACGCAGGTAATCGTAGATCTCGGTACTGGTACCGACGGTCGAACGCGGATTTTTGTTGGTGGTTTTCTGTTCTATGGAAATAACTGGACTGAGCCCCGTGATCTTATCTACGTCAGGTCGTTCCAATCCGCCTAGAAAATTGCGGGCATAAGACGAAAACGTCTCGATGTAGCGCCTTTGTCCTTCGGCAAAGATGGTATCAAATGCCAGGGAAGATTTACCGCTGCCGCTCAAGCCGGTAATGACCACCAGCGAATCCCTTGGAATTTGTACGTCAATATTTTTAAGGTTGTGTACACGAGCACCGTACACACATACCAATTCTTGTTCTTGCATAATTAATTCGGATCGATCACCCAAGCATTTTGATGTACGATGAGCTTCTTTTTGTCAAAATTCAAACTTTCTTTTAACGGGATGGAGACTTTATATGATTTCATTTCCAAATTGGGCAAACTGTCGTTGCGAATCCAAGAATTGCAGGACTTCAGGTCGTAGAAGTTGATTCCCTGCTGTTTGGCGAAATCTATCCAGTTCGGAACCCTGCCGGTAATGATGGTATCCTTGCATGCTATGGGCTGGTACAATTGGTCCTTTCGAATGTAATAGCCATATTTTTGTGGATGGGTCAGAAATTCTTTGCAGGCTAGAATGCGAAAGACATAACGGGATGTTTCCTCCACCAACCATAAGTCCAATCCTGTTGCAACACCTTGACGTTGCAATTCAGTGGAAATTCGGCTCGTTCCGATGTTGTAGGATGCGCAGGCAGAAGGCCAATCTCCATATTTTGCATAGGCATCTTTCAGATATCTGCAAGCTGCAGCCGTTTCCTTTTCCACGTGGTAACGTTCATCCACATCATTAGACACTTCCAACCCGTATTGCTTGGCAGTTTCGGGCATAAACTGCCATAACCCGACAGCTTTGGCCGAAGAAATGGCTATTGGGCTCAGCGTACTTTCGATGCAAGCCAAGTATTTGATGTCGTCAGGAATATCGCTGTCTTTGAGAATTTTTTCAATAACCGGAAAAAATCGATTGGCACGTTTCAAAAGAGTTAAGGAAGAAGAATGCATGTAAATGGTTGCCATCAATTCTCTGTCGAAGCGTTCGCGCATGTCGATGCGAGTCAAATCAATGGTTTTTCCACAGAATTCAATTTCATCCGGGACATCAGGTGCTATCGTAGTAAATGGCGTTTTTTCTTCAACAACGATTGGTTCGACCATAGATGCCTCTGGTTGAGCCACCACTTGCTCAACAACCACCTTTTTGGTTTTTTTTGGATTTGCTTCCGTTTCACCATAGATGGATCCCATTGTCATGAACAAGAGTGCTGAAACCATCAGAAATCCTTTTCCGTTTATCATAAATAGTTCTATTCTAATAAGTTAATATCACCTTTTTTCTTGTAAACGATGCCATCCGACCCTTTCGCTTCAATCAGATAAAAATAAACGCCGGGTGAAACTGCTTTTCCCTTAAATGTTCCATTCCAGCCTTTGGATGGATCCGTCCATTCAAAAAGTACATTTCCCCATCGATTGATAATGGTGCCTTTGAATTTAACGATGGAACGGTAAGCCACTCTGAATTCGTCGTTTTCGCCCGGAGTGGAACGCGGCGTAAAGAAATTTGGACAATCCAGCAACGATTCGGAAATGACAGCTAAAAAAGTTGTAGAATCCGTACACGTACTGTTTATGTTATAAACTCGCAGTTTGACCAAGTATTTTCCACTTTCCAGGAACGTATGGTTCATATTTTCATCACGAACATCCCTTAAAGGAGCACCAGTGCCATCTTCTGAGTTATAGATGGTCCAAATATAAAATGCTACAGCTTCGCTTGGATAACTGTAAAAATCGATGACTAACGGTGCAGGACCTGAAATTGATGCCCCTTTTGGGTATTCCAGGACGTTGACTTTATTCAATTCGTTGGAACCTTCACGTCCTTGTGGTACGGCAATGGCATTTGTCTGAACAGCTATAGCATGGTACAATTTACTCGTAATAGGCAGTGTTTCACCGAACCATTTGGCATATTGGTCCCCAGTTATAAAGAAATTGGTGTCAGAAAGGGGTGCTGGTATTACCCATACATCGGTTACTTCAGACGTATGTGCTTTGGATGCATATTTTTTTGTCTCACTATTCCACTCTTGGCTTTCCCATGTGAGGGTAAACACGCGAGTTAATGGTTTTTTATTACCTGCTATCGTGTAATAAAACATATTGGATACCAAAGCATTTGGTTCTAGTGTCAATGTCGTGTTTACATCACCTTTGGTTGTAAACGTGATATCACTAAAGGAGGCAGGCAAATAAGCTACCACAAAACAATAATGACGAACGGAACCATCATTGGATTGGACATAATAACCATAACCCGCTTGAACATTGTCCAGAACAGTTGAAGAACTTGTAGTATGCACGTCGGAGGCAGAAACCGCAACGGATGCAGTGGGATTCTGTTCATAACGGAACCATTTCCAGTTCAACGGATTGGAGTCATTGAAACTTAATTCGGCATTGCTGACATCTTTGAAAACATATATTTTTTCAAGACCGGAATTGGCAATTCTAGGCTCATCGTAAGGTGCTCCGTTCGTATCTCCCGATGCAGAAAACTGCGCCGAACAAAACGAGGCAGACCAACATACTGCCAAAAGCAAAAGTGTAATTTTTTTCATTGTTCCGGATTCGTCGAAAAATCCATCAAAGATACGATTTCTTACCGAAAATTGCCGTATTTTTGTTACTCCAAAAACCGTATGACCATGTCAAAACGTTTGATTTTTTTGTTGCTGATCGTGTTTGCCTGCACTGTGAACTGTTTCTGTCAGGTCAAAGGTGTTCCAACGGTCAAGCTTTTTGATAAAACCTATTACAAGTACGAAGTCAAGGCCAAAGAAACCATTTATTCCCTTTGTAAACGGTTCAATATTACACCAGAGGAAATGCAAAACTCGAATCCGACCATTGCGGAGGGGTTGAAAAGTGGCCAGATACTCCTGATTCCAGCACCAGATTTGGACAAACCCGAACAGGCTCCTTCTATTAAATCTACCGACACAGCTGTCCGTACACAATCAGGCTCAGAGAAGCACAAGAACACCTTGTATTTTTCAACCGACAGACCTCGCATTACCGTACTCCTCCCTTTTGCACCAACGAATGCACCAGGTGCAAACGAACGCTACATCGAATTTTATGAAGGGATGCTCTTAGCCGTAGATAGTCTTAAAAGCATGGGTTTATCTTTTGAAGTTCAGGCACTTGAAAGTGGGCATGATGCAGAAACGATTTCCAAACTCATTGAAAATGGTCAGTTGGATGAAACCGATTATTGCATAGGAGGAACCACTCCCGAACAAATTTCAATTCTTTCGGATTGGGCAAAAAAAAATCATCGTTACCTTGTCTTTCCCTTCAGTTCCCGTATTCCTCAGATGGAAAGCAACCCCTATTTGTTTCAAACGAACACACCACACCTCTATATGTTCGATCGGTTGGCCGAATATGCCTCTCAACGGGCTAGCGGCACCAACGTCATTTTTCTGAAGTCCGGGGTGGATGAATCGGATATCAGGACTCAACTTATTCCAAGGGTTAAAGCAAAATTTCAACGCCAAGGTATTCCATTCATAGAAGTTGCCGATGACGAAAATCTGGATCTATTGTCCAAAGTGCTTTCGGATACGAAATTGAACCAAATAATGCCTACACCCTTGAACATGCAGGAAACCAACAATCTGCTGACACGGTTGGGTGCCTTTCATAAAGCCAATCCGAATTTTAAAATGGTTGTAATAGGGTATCCAGATTGGATGGCTATCAACAAAGGGTATCAGAAATATTTGTACGATCTGAACACCCTAATTTATTCCAACTTCTATGCGGATGCCCAACAAAAAAACGTACGTGATTTTCAAATTTTGTTCAATCAAACATACGATCAAAACCTGTTGAACATGTATCCAAAATACGGAATGATGGGTTACGACATTGCTGGTTATTTTATTCCCAGAATGGTTTTTGAAAAATCGGAAGTGATGGAAAAGGCTCCATTTCTGTCACCGCTTCAAAACGAATTCAAATTCGGTACCAGCAATGCCTTGAGCGGTGCCAGCAACCAAAGTTTCTACATCATTCATTTCACCCCCGACAATGAGGTGGAAGTAAAGGTTTTGAATTAATCGAAAATAAACTCCATGAATTTCTCCAAAATACGGCTTACCGTTCTTTTCTCCTTAATCAGTCTTTCACTTTCAGCACAATACAATACGCTGAATGAGTGGTATGTAGGAGCTTCTGCAGGGGCTACTGCCTCCACCATCACCCTGGTTCCCAAATACGTCGACAAGATGTATTCGCTGGGGAAAAATGGTGGCTTGACATTGCGTTACATCAGCGAAGACCATTTCGGTTTTCAGCTTGAATGCAACTATCTGGAGGCTGGTTGGTTGGAAGATGAATTGGGATATAAGGATCCAAAGCAATATTCCTATTCGAGGCAACTCAATTTTCTGGAGGTTCCATTCTTGATGCATGCCTATACCTCAATAGGACATGCCCGGTTTTTCCTGAATGTAGGTCCAAAGTTCAGTTTCCTCTTGTCTGACTCTGAAACGAATCGAGCGACAATTCCTCTACTTGATCATGGGAAAAACATAGAACGCCCCTTTCAATATGGCGTTTTAGGCGGTGGTGGTTTCGAAGTCCATTTGGGACCAACTGTATTGGGTTTGGAAGGCCGTTATTGCTACAACTTGTCCAACATCTACAACGATGCCATCGGGCAGGATTTTGTCACTTCCGATTTGCAAGTTATCACCCTGAACATGTATATACTCTTCCAACTGACAGGTCGGAAATAACGGAACTTATCGGATTCTGTCGAGCGATTTTACAAGCGCATCATCTTTCTTGATTCCTTTGATGGCCAAATAATCAAATATTAAGCCTAGAAATGGCATCAGTATGGCAGGACCATAACCAACCCAAGAATCCAAAATGTATTTGAAGTAAACGAATAAACTGACCATTCCTGCGGCCAATATCGCTTTGAAGATGAAAGCGACCCAAACCCAACGGAGTTGTCGATCGCGTTTCTTGAAATGAAGAATGGCCAAAATCGAAAAGAAAGCTGCTAAACTAGAAAGAATACCGATGAAGTTCACCGGCAAATTCAATGGTGGAACATCGCCAATTTGTACCATTCTAAAAGCTGTGCATTCATACATTCCTGTTGGCATCACGAATTTGCCGACCGGTACGTACAAAACAGCAACCAAAGCGACAGCGGCTAAAAACAACCAAAGACTTTGAATTCGCTGAATCATTTTATTTTTTCAGTTTCTCGCGAGCGGGGTTCTTGTGATAGATCTTTCCGTCAATATATTCCTGAGCAGCGATTAGAGTTGCTTTAGGCAATTTTTCGTAGAAACGAGAAATCTCGATTTGTTCGCGGTTTTCAAACACTTCTTCCAGGTTGTCGGTATACGAAGCGAATTCCTGCAACTTCTTTTCCAGTTCAGCTTTCATTTCCACGCTGATTTGGTTGGAACGCTTGGAGATGATCTTGACAGTTTCGTAGATGTTGCCAGTGTCTTCACACAAAGCATTCATGTCGCGCGTTACAGTTGAATTCGGAATTGATTTTTTGTACTCCATGGTTCAGTTTTTTATTCTTTGATTACTTTTTTACAATCTTTGAGGATGGAATCTGCTTCTTTTAGATGCTTGCTTTCAGGAAATTCATTCTTGAAACTGAAATATTCATCTTGTGTAGCCCGGAAGCGGTCCATTTTAAGGCCTTCCACACTTTGTGAAGCCATCATATACCTGGATTTCAAAATAAGGAAAGCTAATTCCTCTCTGTACTTCGAAACGGGATAATCCATCAATGCGTTGTTGGCTGTTATGATACAGGATAGATAGTTGTTACCCATGTAGTCTCCCAAATCATAATACAATTTGCTCGCCAGCAATTGCTTGTATACCAATTTATCTTGCAAATCGTTCAACATGCTCACCACCTGTTCCTTTCGGTCGCTTTCAGGATAGTAATCCAAAAAGACATTGAGCTGGTCCATCGCCTTAATGGTCTCTTCCTGCGTCAACCTTGGATCCGGGGAATTCAGATACGCCGCTTTACCGGCTAAAAACCGGCAGTCTTCCGTAAATATCCCCTTTGGATAGGTTTTGTAATAGGTTTCAAAATAACCCGAAGCGGAAAAATAATCCTTTCGGTTGTAATACGAGTTGGCCAACATGAAAAGCGTTTGTTCGGCCCGGTCCGTTCCTTTGTTAATAGGCTGAAGCTCTTCCAAAAGCTCGATGGTTCGAACATATTTTTTCTGTTCGTAAAATTCGTTGGCTTTTTTCCACTTCAACTCGTAATCGGTACTTTTTAGCAATTTCTGATAGTCAGAACAGGAAACCAAGTTTACACCCAGCAAGATAATTAAAAGAAATTTCCACTTCATACCGTTATAATTCTGACCCTTTCCATGTAGTACGGAAAGTTGCACAAAGGTAACACTTCCCTTTCAATAAGCGAAAAGAAACTTCAAAATTTAACTGAAAAGCCCGTTGGATATAGTTAAAAATAGTACATGTCGCTGGCCTTAATCAGTTTTAGGTTGGACTTTTGCAAAACTTCCACGCATTTGGCAATGTCGCTGGGACGAATCACCACTCTGGCTACATCGTCCATGGCAAATGCATACATGTAATCGACCGAAACGTTGTGTTCGGATAAAATAAGCAGTGCTTCCGACAAGTTACCAGGTGTATTGGGGACGAATAAGCAGACTACATCGCTCAAGGTTACTGTAAAACCGTTTGCTGTCAATAATTTCTTGGCTGCCTGCGGATCGGATAATACGACACGCATGATGCCAAAATCGGAGGATTCAGCCATGCTGAAGGCTGACAAGTTGATGCCTGCGCTACCCAACAAGCGGGTCAGTTCGGTCAAGCGACCGGTCTTATTTTCCAAAAAAATAGACAACTGCTTAATAATCAATGGTTCACTCATAATCAATACAAATTACGTTTGTCAGTCACTCGTTTGGCTTTTCCGATGGAGCGTTCAATGGATCTGGGTTCCACCAGTTTGACATGGGCATGGATGCCGACCACGCTCAGGATACGTTGTTCGATGCGTTTGGCCAGACCCAACATGACACTCATGTCGTCTGTGAAGTTTTCCGGGCGCAATTCGACGTGGACATCAAAGGTGTCTGTGTTGTTGGCACGATCCACGTACAAATGATAGTGTGGAGCAGTTTCACCGAATTCCAACAGAACACTTTCAATTTGAGACGGGAAGACATTGACACCGCGAATGATCAACATGTCGTCGCTGCGACCCATAATCTTGTGCATCCGCACGGATGTGCGACCACAAGAACAGGGTTCGTAAAACAAAGAAGTGAGGTCCTTGGTGCGATAGCGTAACACAGGCATGCCTTCTTTGGTTATGGTGGTGAACACCAGCTCCCCTACTTCACCCTTTTTAACGGGTTTCAAGGTTTTTGGATTGATGATTTCAGGAAAAAAATGATCTTCGTTGATGTGCATGCCATGCTGTTCACTGCAATCATAAGCCACTCCTGGGCCGATGACCTCAGTTAAGCCGAAAATATCGTACGCTTTGAGCCCAAGTTTTGCCTCGATTTCCTTACGCATTTCTTCGGTCCAAGGTTCAGCGCCGAAAAAACCGACTTTCAGTTTCAGCTTATCTTGAACACCCATGTCGTGAACGGCTTCGGCCAAAAACAAGGCATAAGAAGGTGTGCAACATAGTGCGGTGGAACCGAAGTCCGTCATCAGCTGAATTTGTTTTTCCGTGTTTCCGGACGAAATCGGAATAACCGATGCACCAAGGGTTTCAGCCCCATAATGGGCACCAAGTCCACCAGTGAACAAACCGTAACCGTAGGCGACCTGAAAAATATCGTTACGTGTGCATCCTCCAGCAGCAAACGTTCTAGCCATTACTTCGGACCAGATGCTCAAGTCTTTGCGCGTGTATCCAGCCACAATGGGCTTTCCGGTGGTTCCGGACGAAGCATGCAACCGAACAATTTCGGACATGGGTGCCGAAAACAATCCAAAAGGATATTGGTCACGGAGGTCCGTTTTCGTTGTGAAAGGTAGTTTTACTAGGTCGTCAATCGTTTCAATGTCGTTCGGGGTAACACCGAGTTCCTGCATTTTAGCCCTGTAAAAGGGAGAGTTGTGGTAAACGCATTCAACAGTGGTGCGAAGTCTCTTGCTTTGCACTTCACGCAGTTCCTCGTGCCCCATGCACTCGTAGCTTTCGTTCCAGATCATAATTTCCAAATCATATGATTGTTTTTCAATGCTGCAAAGTAAAACATTATTTCCTGATTTTCCGTCCAATTCAGCTATATTTGTAACCTCAAAAACCACCCATGTTCAATCTCGTTTCTCCATACGTACCCACCGGCGACCAGCCTGAAGCCATAAGGCAACTGTGTGAAGGCATCCGTCAGGACATGCCCTATCAGACCTTGCTTGGGGTGACAGGCTCTGGTAAAACGTTCACGATGGCGAATGTGGTTAAAGAAATACAACGCCCAACATTGGTGCTCAGCCACAATAAAACGTTGGCTGCACAGCTGTATGGAGAATTCAAAAGCTTTTTCCCGGACAATGCCGTGGAATATTACGTTTCCTATTACGATTATTACCAACCGGAAGCTTATCTGCCTACTTCGGACACCTATATTGAGAAAGATCTTGCTATCAATGCTGAAATCGAAAAGCTCAGGCTTTCTGCCACCTCAGCTTTACTTTCGGGCAGGCAAGACGTGCTCATCGTCTCCTCGGTTTCCTGTATTTACGGTATCGGAAACCCAGAAGATTTCAAAAAGACGGTCGTCGACATCTTTCAGGGCCAAATGTTGGACCGAAATGTTTTTCTTCGCAAACTGGTTGACATTCTTTATTCCAGAAATGAAGTGGAACTTCAACGTGGCAATTTTCGGGTCAAGGGCGACACGGTCGATATTTTTCTAGCATATGCCGACTACATCCTTCGGGTTGTGTTCTGGGGGAATGTAATAGACAGCATTTCCACCATCGATCCACTGAACGGCAGAACGTTGACCACCACCAACGAATTTCGAATTTTTCCTGCCAACCTTTTCGTCACCAGCAAGGAAAACATAGCAATCGCCATTGAACAAATACTTTTCGATTTGGATAAGCAAGTCAAGTTCTTTAATTCTGTCGGAAAACCATTCGAGGCCAAACGATTACAGGAACGGGTCAGTTACGATGTGGAAATGATTCGTGAATTGGGACATTGTTCGGGTATCGAAAACTATTCCCGTTATTTTGACGGAAGGCAACCCGGAGACAAACCCTTCTGTTTGATGGATTTTTTTCCTGAAAATTTTCTGATGGTTATCGACGAAAGCCACGTCTCCTTACCTCAGGTTCGTGCCATGTGGGGCGGCGACCGTGCCAGAAAAACAAATTTGGTGGAATACGGTTTTAGACTTCCTGCGGCCATCGACAACAGACCGCTCAACTTCGCAGAATTCGAAGGGATTAAAAAGCAGGTGGTTTATGTCAGTGCGACACCTGGCGACTACGAATTGGAAAAGTCGGAAGGTATTGTTGTTGAGCAGGTTATACGTCCTACAGGGTTATTGGACCCAGAGATTTCGGTTCGTCCCAGCAAAAATCAGGTGGACGATTTGATGGAAGAAATTCACATCCGCTCCGTCAAGGATGAACGGGTACTGGTTACTACGCTGACTAAACGCATGGCCGAAGAACTGACTTCCTACATGGAGGGTTTGGGCATCAAATGCAGCTACATCCACTCGGATGTTGACACGCTCGATCGTGTTAAGATCATGGAAGACTTGCGGTTGGGTGTTTACGATGTATTGGTTGGCGTGAATCTGCTGCGTGAAGGTCTGGACTTGCCTGAGGTCTCGTTGGTAGCCATTTTGGATGCCGATAAGGAAGGCTTCCTACGAAATCATCGCTCGCTGACACAAACGGCTGGACGTGCGGCCCGGCACTTGGAGGGCAAGGTCATCATGTACGCCGATAAGATGACTGAAAGCATGCGCATCACCATCGAAGAAACCAACCGAAGACGCATCAAACAAAAAGCGTACAACGAGGCACACGGCATCACTCCTACCGCCATCATCAAGGACAAAACATCAGGTCTTGGTCAATTTGCCCGTTCAGCCGATCCTAAAGCCTACATTGAACCGGAAAGAGCCAGCTTGGTAGCCGATCCGATACTTTCGCACATGAGTACTTCTCAACTTCAGAAAACGATCGATAAAGCACGCAAGGCCATGCAAGAAGCAGCAAAGCGGCTCGATTTTCTCGAAGCCGCTCAGTACCGGGACGAAGTGCTCAAGTTGGAAGAACTTCAACTCGCCCAATCTCCAAAATAAAGATTAGAACTTGAAACCTGTAGTCAACACCATGTTGAAACGATTGCTGGTCAAGTTTGCATACGTAGGTTCACTAGCTGCAATACTGATGTCATCGTAGTAATTGAAAAAATGTTCATTGGTCCATTTTTCCTGAACGGCAATGTCCGTGAAGAAGGCTCCTGAACGGTAACCAAGACCTGCTGACGCAAACGAAGTGCTGACAGGTATGCTATAATCGACTCTCGTATAGGATGTATAGATGTATTTATCTCCCAAATTTGATGCAATAGGCGTCAGGTAGTAGGCTGCTCCCAGACGTGCACTGAAATTGTCTGTCAAGCGCAATTCCCCACCCACGCGAAAGTTTAAGGATCCTGCAAAATGATCTTTAATTTTGACGTTGATGTAATCCAATTCATATCCCAAATTGTCTTTCACAACTATGCTGGAATTGTCCTTGTAGTCCATATCGAAACTAAAAAGTCCCCGTTTTCCAAATTGGTAAGCAGCACTCAGTGTCCAAAGTCCTGGGGTTTTCAACATATAATCAACATAATGTTCACCACCTTCATGGGTTTGATTGCTTGTGTAGGGTAAACCCGTAATCGGATTTGTAAATCCCCACGAAGCCATGGAGGCGGAAAAGACATCAGTCAACATGTAGTAGGTGCCAGATTTGTAGGACAATCCGACACGAAGTTCCGGGACAGGTCTGTAAATGACCCCGGCACTAAAATTGTACCCAGAGCCAGTGGTTGTTAGAACATTGCGCAATTCGATACCCTTATCAGCGGTGAAATCTTCAATGTAACTACTGTACTTATCATATTTAACGCTCTGTATACCAATGCCTAAACCAACATACAAGGTGTGATTGTAATTGGCACCCAATGTGAAATTCCAAGAATTAATGCCTCCGGATTCTTCCATGAGCATATCGCTGTTTGACAATTCATTATCAGCAACTTTAGAAAAGTATCCCGTGTTGGTTTCGTCAAGAACCTTGATGCCGCTGTTGGACATATTCATAAAATCCCAAAAGGACGTTGTATTTGGAGAACCGTCTGCTAAGAGCCAGTTTTCCATAAAACTAGTTTCTTTGATTAAGGAAGTTGTCCGTCCAGTGCCCTTCACCCTGGTGTTTCGGTTGAAATCGGCCAATCGGTTGTATGAAATTCCAAAATTAAAGTTGGAAATGGCTGACTCATCATACGTACGAAAAGATCCGACATAACCGAAACCATTCATCAACAGATTTGTTTTATTGGCAGTAGCTTTGGTACCATCCAAATTTGTTTTGGTAGCATCCAATTCAAATCCAGGAGACAACGAAAATTCGGAACTTCTGTATACCCCAATGCCGGCAGGATTCACGTTGATGGCACTCATATCCCCTCCCAGGGCACCAAATGCACCTGACATGGATACATAGCGCGCTGTACCGATGATGTCCGATTGTGAGTACCGCAGGGCATCAAACTCTGATTGAGCACTCGCAAAAAGACCGAGTGCAAACAGACAAACCAACATTATATATTTTCTCATGACAGTATAATTAGTTGCAGTTACCTGCGTCCTCCACTCATTGATGATCCACTGCTGCGTGAGCCTCCTGAACTAGATGAACTGGATGAACTGGACGAGCTGGACGAACTGGATGAACTGGATGAACTGCTCGGAGTATAAGTAGAACTTGATGAAGAACTGCTCGGAGTATAATAATTACTAGAACTCGTCGAGGTCGTCTGACGAGGTGTTGAATACGTCGTCGAAGTCTGTCTAGTAGCATTGGACGAACCGGATGTGCTTGTTCTTGTTGTTACGGTAGCATCACCTGTTCTTGCAGGTGCTGTACGTGTTTGAGTCTGAGTTGTTGCACTTCCTGAGACATAGCCGCCGCGACTGTTCCCATAACTACTTGAATTGCTCGTTGTAGCCTGTCTGGTCGAAACGTTTGATCCGCCAATGTAGTTGCTTGATCTTGTGGAAACACCATAATTGCTTCCTGACCTGACGTAAGGTGCATTCGCACTGCGCGTAGTAGTGCTGTAGGTTCGATTGCCGGTTGCAAAGTTGCCACTGCGCAAGGAAGACGATGATATGCCGCCGATGTTGGATTCGCGAGTTGTTCCGGAATAATTCGTTCCAGTACGTTCTCCAGCACTGGCTGATCGGCTTAAACTTCCACGTCCCATACCTACGTTGGAAATGAAATCACGTTGGTTGTTTGATAAGGTATGACGGTTTCTCGAAAAAGCATCACGTCCAAGATTCCCATTGCTGCCACTACCATACCAGCCACCACCGTAGTTGTTGTAGCCGTAATAACCGCCACCATATCCACCATAACCGTATCCGCTATAGCCCCACCAAGGGTCGTACCAACTTCCATATCCATAACCGTAATAGCCTGAATACCATGGGTCAAAATAGCCCCAACTTGAATACATCCAAGGGTCATAATACATTCCCCAACGGCTTCCATAAGGGCTGCCCCAACCAAAACCATAGGAAGGATACCAGTAATTGTCGTAATAATAAGGGCTCATGAACATATTGGATGCCCCGTTAACATAGTAAACGTTCACATTGGCACCATCTTCAATGTATATATTGAGGTATTCATCATCCGTAATTTGTTTCGTGAAATTCGGATTGTGAAAACGGCGGATCCGTTCAGAATATTCAAAAGGTTGACCGTTTTCGTCCAAAGCCAACGTATCACTATAAGTCAATGTATCGCCGTTCACGCCTTCATTTACCTGAACAGCATTCGGACGACGGTTATATTCGTCCACATTGCGTAAATCGTATGTTTTAAGAGTGCCTGTTCGATCGTAAACCCGCACCTGATCATCTTGAGTCTGTGCCTTGGTCGATTTTTGAGACCGTTCGTTTGTTTCCGCTTTCGCTGTTTTCGGATTGTAATACAGGTCATCCTCGTAGGTTTGAGCCTGAGCGAGTCCCGTCAGCATAAATGCCAGGGTCATCGGTATCATCCATTTCGTTTTCATATTGCGGGTATTTATAGGTTATTTCAGCATAAAAAGGCGTATTTTTGCAATCGAATATAGCTTCTGCTCCTAATCCTTTATTACAAAGATACTTTTTTTGCAAAAACGTTTACTGCAATAACCGAATTTAACACCTTAAATATGGATTATATTGAATTTCACGTCAAAATCACCCCTGTTAACACCGTCATCAATGATTTACTCGCTGTAGACCTGGCCGAAATCGGTTTTGAAAGTTTCAGCGAATGTGAAGACGGCATGTTGGCCTACGTCTCTGCAATTCTATACGATGAAGATACGGCAAAAAAATGCATTCCTGCTGAAATGTTTGGATCTTCGTTGGAATTTTCCGGAAAAAACATTCCCGGACAGAACTGGAATGAGGAATGGGAGAAGAATTACTTCCAACCAATCGTCATCGGAACGGATTGTGTCATCCATAGTTCCTTTCACACGAATATACCAGAAGCAAAATACGACATCTTGATAGATCCGAAAATGGCTTTCGGAACAGGCCACCACGAAACCACCAGTTTGATGTTGGAAGAGCTGCTGAAGTTGGACGTTAAGGGCAAATCATTTTTGGATATGGGTTGCGGTACGGCTGTTTTGGCCATCCTTGCGTCGATAAAAGGTGCTGACCATGTGTTGGGCATCGATATCGATCAATGGGCTATCAACAACGCCCTGGAAAATATAGAACTGAACAATTCCCCAACCATCGAAATCCTAACCGGCGGTGCCGAATTGCTTGAATTCACTGCTTCGTTCGATATTGTTTTTGCCAACATCAACCGCAATATTTTGCTAGCCGACATGGCTGCTTACACCGCCAAAATGCACCAGGGTTCCCTCCTAATCATGAGCGGCTTTTACGAAACCGACATCCCTGTAATTCGAGAAAAGGCCGAAAACCTTAGCCTCACCTTCCTCGGCTTCACCGTCAAAAACAACTGGGTCGCTGTCCGGTTTGAACGCTAACCGAAATATCGGAAAAAAAAATGGACGCTCCAGCAGGGGCGTCCATTTTTATAGGATAAAAAATCTATTTGGATTGCTCAAGGACAAGGGTTTTCGTCGGCTGATCGCAGACTTCGGTCGGACCAAAATATTGAATCGGACCCGGATACACATAATCTGTATGAATGGCCCAGGCAGCACGCTTAGCTGCAAACGCCTTGAACGGCTTGCCGTCCAGTTCCACCAATGCCTTTTGAATTACGGGCTTCATTTCACCGTGGCGACGCTCCATGTTCATCATCATGGTGATGGGCACACCTCCGGAAATCCATTCGGCAGCCGGAGCTGTCGTGTTGCGAACGGAAGACATATAGCCGGTCTTGCCGGAGGCAATGAGTTGAGACGCCGTGTAACCCAATGAGTAACAATAATCTGCATCGTAGTTGGACGGGGCGGCGCAACGACCTTCGTACCCGAAGAAGTGCACCTGGGTAGCGAACTTACCGACGAATTTGCCTTCCTTCGTCCATTCTTCCAGCTTGGTTCCAACCATTTCAGCCAACATCTTTTCTGTTTCAATCAATGAAACCTGAACATTTCCGTGCGGGTCACGATCCAAGGTTAGTTGCTTGGCAACCCCTTCAGGTAGTGATTCGTAAATTGCTGAATTTTCAGGGCTGATCATCTTAATGATGTAGTGGCGTTTATCCCTGTTACGGATCAGGTTGAATTCTTCCTGATGTGAAGCAAGGAAATCGTTCAGCTCATTAATCAGTTTCTTGATGGAGGGAATGAATTCAACAAGACCTTCGGGAATGAGTACCGTTCCGAAATTGGCACCATTTTCGGCACGTTGAGCAACAGCCTTTGCAATGCCAGAAACGACATCGTCCAGTGTTAGGTTGTGTGCTTCCACTTCTTCGGAAATGATGCAATAGTTGGGCTGAACCTGCAGAGCACATTCCAGTGCGATGTGTGAAGCGGAACGTCCCATCAGTTTGATGAAGTGCCAGTATTTACGGGCGGAGTTGCAGTCACGTTGAATATTACCAATCACTTCTGAATAGACTTTGCAGGCGGTGTCGAAACCGAAAGAAGCTTCGATCATGCTGTTCTTTAAGTCGCCATCAATAGTTTTAGGACAACCTATTACCTGAACTCCTGCTTTAATGCTGGCATAGTATTCGGCTAATACGCAGGCATTTGTGTTTGAATCATCACCGCCAATGATAACCAATGCCTTGATATCCAAAGCCTTTAGAATGACCAAACCTTTGTCAAATTGCTCGTGCGTTTCCAGTTTGGTACGACCTGAACCGATGATGTCAAAACCACCGGTGTTGCGGTACTCGTCAATGATGTCCGAGGTCAGTTCCATATAGTTGTGGTCCACCAAACCACCAGGGCCGAGGATGAATCCATACAGTTTGGAAGCTGGGTTCAAATGCTTGATGCCATCGAAAATACCGGCAATGACATTGTGACCACCAGGAGCCTGACCACCTGAAAGTATAACACCCACGTTGACGGGTTCGAACGAAAGAGCTTCGTTACTGGGTTCAAACGAAACCAAAGGCATTCCATACGTGTTGGGGAACAATTCTTTGATGGCATCTTGGTCAGCTACGGATTGGGTAACTGCTCCTTCTTTCATTTTTACGTAACCGGTCAAAGCCTGAGGCATTTTGGGCTGGTACGCAGCACGTGCAATCTGTAAGGCACTTTTTGTCATAATGTAATGGTATAATTGATTGAATGATTAATCGATTGAGTTTTTCCTTAAAAACGGTGCAAATTTCGTCAATTTTTTTCAAATACTCAAACAAAACGCCTTGCAGGAGTTCCATTTTTTCAGTAATATTGCATGATTTTTCAATCGTCAGCACACTGCATGTTAAGCTGCATTCAATCAACAAGTTAATTTAAATACTTTATTATAGGTAATATACAATCTCTCACACAAAATCTAGAAAAATGATTTATTCACACGAAGTGCAACAGATGTGTTGCGTACAAAAAGGAGCCAATCATGCGAGCGCTCCGATTCCTGAAGAAGGAAAGTGGGTAAGAGCCAAAGAAGTGTCAGACATCTCCGGTCTCACACATGGAGTAGGCTGGTGCGCCCCTCAACAGGGTGCTTGTAAGCTCACCCTCAACGTGAAGGACGGAATCATTCAGGAAGCCTTGGTCGAAACCATCGGTTGCTCTGGAATGACCCATTCAGCAGCTATGGCTTCTGAAATTCTTCCCGGCAAAACCATTCTGGAAGCCCTGAACACCGACCTTGTTTGCGATGCCATCAACACGGCCATGCGCGAATTGTTCCTGCAAATCGTTTACGGACGTACGCAATCTGCATTTTCCGAAGGCGGTCTGCCTATCGGCGCAGGTTTGGAAGACCTTGGTAAAGGCCTTCGCAGTCAAGTTGGTACCATGTATGGCACCTTGGCTAAAGGGACCCGTTACCTTGAAATGGCCGAAGGTTATTGCTCTCGCATGGCCCTCGATGCTGACGACCTCGTAATCGGTTATGAATTCGTCCACCTGGGCAAATTCATGGATTCTATCAAAAAAGGCGTCGATGCCAACGAAGCATTGAAGAAAGCAACGTCCAGCTACGGTCGCTTTGCCGAAGGAGTTAAATACATCGACCCGCGTCACGAATAATATAGGAGGAAACATACAATGGCATTATTTGAAAGCTACGACCGCAGAATCGAAACGATCAACGCGGTATTGAACCAGTACGGTATTTCCAGTCTGGAAGAAGCAAAATCCATTTGCGACGCCAAGGGCATTGACCCTTACAAAATTTGTGAAGAAACTCAAGCCATCGCTTTCGAAAACGCGAAATGGGCTTACGTGATGGGTGCTGCCATCGCCATAAAGAAAGGCATAACCAATGCAGCTCTGGCTGCTGAAGCCATCGGAATCGGCCTGCAAGCATTCTGCATCAAGGGTTCTGTTGCCGACGACCGCAAAGTCGGTATCGGTCACGGTAACTTGGCTGCCATGCTTCTCCGCGAAGAAACCAAGTGCTTTGCCTTCTTGGCAGGTCACGAATCTTTTGCTGCTGCCGAAGGCGCCATCAAGATTGCTGAAAAAGCCAACAAAGTTCGCAAAGAACCGCTTCGCGTCATCCTGAACGGCTTGGGCAAGGACGCCGCTATGATTATTTCACGTATCAACGGCTTCACCTACGTTCAAACCCAGTTCGATTACTACACCAGCGACCTGGCCGTAGTGAAAGAAATCCCCTACTCCACAGGTCTCCGCTCCAAAGTAAAGTGCTATGGTTGCGACGATGTGCGTGAAGGTGTGGCAGTAATGCATAAGGAAGGTGTCGACGTATCCATCACGGGTAACTCCACCAACCCCACCCGCTTCCAGCACCCCGTTGCAGGTACCTACAAAAAGGAATGTTACGAACAAGGAAAGAAATACTTCTCTGTTGCTTCCGGTGGCGGCACGGGTCGTACCCTGCACCCCGACAACATGGCCGCAGGTCCAGCCTCGTACGGTATGACCGACACCATGGGCCGCATGCACAGCGACGCACAATTCGCAGGTTCCTCGTCTGTACCAGCTCACGTGGAAATGATGGGATTCCTGGGCATGGGCAACAATCCGATGGTAGGTGCTACCGTTGCTGTGGCTGTTGCTGTCGAAGAAGCTTCGAAGTAAGATTAAATACTATTGAGAATCCCTGTAACATAGATTGTTGCAGGGATTCTTTTTGTCATCACTTTTGATCCCCCCCGAAAATAAGTAAATCTATAATTCACTATTGAATTTCATCCAGGCTTCATAACTTCCATATGCTTCGATGGACACAACAGGATTCCAATATTCTTTATAATGTTTGATTTTCCCTGATTCAAATTCAAAAAAAGTCACATATCGTTGATTATAAGTGGCCCCATTACCTAGTAAGTGCCCATTTATAGCCAATTCAATCACCAGTTTGTTGGGGTCAAGCATGGGCGAAATGTTTAATTCAGCAACAGAATCTACGACTATACTTCTTGTGGTCGACGACATGTATGTAAGAATGTCCTGTTTTCCACGATAGATAGATGGTCGGTTTTTTGGGGCGAAAGGAAACTCAAGAATAGCATCATCTGCCCATAGGTTAATCCAGCTGTCCCAATCCTGAACTTGTAAAAGTTCTAAATAAGATTGAGCTTTATCAAGCGTTTGTTTCCGCAGTTCTTCTGTTTTGTTTGTTGCGTTTTCTGCCATAATCTCCTTGTTTTTAGTTGAAATACTTCGTTACATTTCTTTTACAAAGATCGGACAGAACACGTTTCTTTGTTCTTGACAAAAATCAAGAAATCATTATAGTTGCTTTTTCCTGATTCTACTAAATGTTTCGGGTCTCATTCCAAGCATGGAAGCAATATATTGCAAGGGCACTTGATGAATAAGTTCTCTATTGTTTCCAAAGAAGAAATTATATCTTTCTTCTGCTGTCATAGACAAATGTCTAATAGTTCGGTCTTCCAAAATTGTAAAGCAACGCACTAAAAATAATTTTTCAAATTCGTTCCATTTGGAAACCAAATTCCCAATTTTCTTATAGTCTTCTTTGCTAATGGTGTAAACTTCGGTTTCAATGATTGCTTGTATTGTCCAACGTGAGGGTGTCTCAAAAATAAAACTTGATAAGTCTGTCGAAAAATGTCCTTTTGTCGCAATGCATTGCGTTACTTCTTTGTCATCATTGGTTACAAACATTCTCAAAAGTCCCGATTTTACAAAACATAATTTGTCGCAAAGTTTACCCGATTTCAATAGAAATTCTCCTTTTTTTAAAGTTGTCAATGTAAATAAGGAAACCAGTGTTTTAATGTCGTCAATTGCAACTACCCCAAAGTACGATTTAATGTATTGTTCAATTTCTGTCATTTTTGTTTTGTTTGAATTGTTCATAAAATAATTGATGGTACAAAAGTAAAATGGGTCTATGACCAAGGTATGTTAAATACTCCCCTATTTTCCATGTTTTTGATTCTTCCAAAGCCTTTGATATAATGGAAAAGAAATCAGGTATTCAGATTCATGGGATATTATGAAGTATGTTCTTTTTGGAACATGGATGGATAATTGATTTTGAGAAAAAAGTAGTAGTTTTGGATATAGTATGACCGACAGGGGCTTGTTGTTTATAGTCTATTTCTTCGAATGGCTTTGGAAATTTGTGGAAGTTTGCTGGAAAAAACGAGGCCGCCTACGATGCAACAAAAGCCCTCTATCAGAAAAGTGTTGGGCACTCCCACCACTTTGGCCAGACTACCGGCCAATAGGCTGCCAAAGGGAGCCGTTCCCATAAAAGCCATGGTGTAGAAACTCATCACGCGTCCACGTTTGCTGTCGTCGGAAACTGTTTGCATCAAAGTGTTGCAAGAAGCAGTCAGAAAGACCATGCTGAAACCAACAATTGCCATTAGAATAGTTGAAATGAAAAAAGTTCGTGAGAATGAAAACAAGATGAGTGCTGCACCAAAAACGCAAGAGGCGAATCCAATATACTTTTCCAGTCCATTGAAAGTCTTTTTAGCGGCTAGGAAAAGCGCACTGAAAAGAGCTCCCAAACCAGCTGCCCCCATAAGGAAACCAAATGTATGAGCCCCACCATGAAGAATTTCCCTACTGAAAACCGGCATCAAAACGGTATAGGGCATCCCCGTCAAGCCAACTATGGTGAGTAGCAAAAGGGTGAATTTAATAGGTTCAAACCCCAACGAATAGGCCAAACCTTCTTTAAAATCTTTCGATATGGATGTTTTTACTTGAATTTTAATTTTTGTTGGTACTTTCATCAACAGCAAGGAACCCAGTACAAAACAATAACTGATAGCGTTGATGAGAAAGCATATTCCTTCTCCGGCTGTTGCAATCAGAATTCCTGCAATGGAAGGACCTATCAGTCTTGCTCCATTGAACATGGAAGAATTGAGTGCGATGGCATTGCCCAAATCTTCTTTGTCTTCGACCATGTCAATGAGAAAGGATTGTCGGGCAGGCGTATCGAAGGCATTGATGCAACCCAAAACAATACTCAACAAAATGATGCTCCAGACATTGATGGTGTTTGTTAAGACTAATGCAGCCAACAAGCCTGCCTGTATCATCGACAAAATCTGTGTAATCAATAAAATATGGTATTTATTCCATCTGTCTGCAACCACTCCAGCATAGGGCGCCAATATAAATGTCGGAATCTGCCCGACAAATCCCACGATACCTAAAAGTAGTACCGATTTGGAAAGGTCGTAAACCAACCAAGGCAGTGCGATGCGTTGAATCCACGTTCCAATTAGAGAAAAGCTCTGTCCTCCGAAAAAAAGTCGATAATTTGGGTGTTTAAGTGATCGGAAAGTATTTTTTAAAGCAATGGAAATGGGCATTGGTCTGTTTTATTGCAAAAATAATCAAAACCAATCGAAACTGAACATTCAAATACCCAATTCCGCCAGGTTGGACTTCAGCTTCCCAAAATTTCCAAGATTGAATGTAAACCGAATCCTGTCCTTCATAGATCCTGTCATCGATTGAATATTGCCTGAAACAAGCAGAGGTACACTGAATTCGAACAGATCACTAATTCCGATATTCAAGCCCGTTTCCAAAAATAAAGGGGAGCGATGATCGGTTGACAATCCATGGTCGTTCAACAAAACATTCACAAAAGGCTTGATTCCGAACGAACCGATTTTTCCGGGCAGGTCGCTGGCAATAGATAGGGAAACCAGCCATTTGCTATATCCAAGTTGTTCATTGACAGGTGAAACCAAACTACCTTCGGTCGTCGTCATTTGTCTAGTCCAAAAGGATGAAAGGTATTCGCCAAACCGATCGGGCAAATCACCTTGGTACAGATAGAGTTCACGACCGCTTCTGCCACTGGGAGCTAACGAATAATAGGGTGCAAGTGCGTTTGTTTTCAGCATGCCACCAGCAAGCAAACGGATATCCAACCCATTATTTATACCATAATAGCTGAACCGATAATTGAGTTCAGCCGTTACTTTTTGGAACGAGCCATTGCCTTCGAAAGTGGACAAAAACCGATAGGGATCGACCACGGAAGACTTTTCAAATTCATAACCAAGTTGCATTATATCAACGATTTCAGCCTTTTGAGCAAGGTTTATTTGGGCTAAGTTGGAAGCACTGCTGTACGATGCAAATGCTTTGTGGCTGAACGGACTTTTTGCTTCCCGAGGTCTGAAAAACAATTCTACTCTTGCTTTGGATTGTTGATAGTTTAGATTTCCGGGTGCACCAAATTGGGTTCCTTCCAGCGAGATCGTAGCTTTTCTGAGGAAACTTTGAAATGGAGTGACGTTGTACGAAATTTTGCCATACCCTTTTAATCCTGCCTGATGGAACGAGTAGAACGGCATAAAGATGTAATCGAGCTTTTTTGGCATCGTATAGCCATTATGCAATACTGCACCTACCATAAAACCATCCTCCTGATTCCAGTTAAGTGCCGGCATGTAGATGAGATTTCGTTTGTCGGGGTCTTCGAACGAAAATAGGAATTGAGGGTGCATCGGATCGGCCTTTGGAGAGAGACCCAATCGTCTGATATTGTTGTTGAGCCTATTGTTTTCAGGCATAGAATGAAGCGGGTCAATTTTAACTCTGGTATAATCGCCCACTGGAAGTTCCACCCATTTTTTACCTGCAAAACCCTCCACCCACTGTTCAAAATAGATGGAATCGCGCTTTAATCCTGAAAGGACCAAGGGACCATTCAGTTCGCCCACGTTCTGTACCAGCAATTGCTGGCCCTTCATGCGAACTACCTTATAATCCAGCCGTTTCGTCGTACCAATGAAATCAACAAAAAACCAGTCCAGGTCCTTGCCTGTTTCTGCTTCGAACACCCGTTGCAGATCTTCTGGCCCAGGGTGCCTGAATTTCCAAATCCGATAATAACTTTGCATGGTTGCATCAAACATAGAATCACTTAAATACGCTCTCAAATAGTTGAACCCAATACCTGCCTTATCATAAATCATGGTGCCATAATTAGAGAAATCATACTCCGTGGCTGCTAAATCGAGGGGCTGTTCCTTATTTTCTCTGGCAGTGGCTAACCATTGCAATTCATATAAGCGGGATGCCGGCAGCTTTTCCGAAAAAAGTCTACCCATTTTTGGATTGGAAAAAAATAATTCCCAAAGCTTTTTGTCAGGATATTGTTCATTCAGGTATCGAATTTCAAAAGCCGAGGTAATGCCTTCATCCATAAATGGATACCTGCGTTCATTTGAACCTAACGCACTGTAGAACCAGGTATGCGCCAATTCGTGCGCAATGACTTTATCCAGCGCAAAACCATCCTCAACATAACCGATGACCGTTATGCCTGGATATTCCATTCCGATACCAGCATTCAGCGTGCTTTGAACAGCCGTATAGTTCGAATAGGGATATTCCCCCACCCACTTTGAAAAATAAAGGACCGCTTGGTTTACATACGGAATGGCATCTTTCCACAATTTAACCTGCTTGTTGGTGAACAGAACCCATGTGGTAACTATCTTTCCGGTTTCTGGAAGTCGAACGCTGTCCTTCAACACGTGAAAACGTTTGTCCGCAAACCATGCGAAATCGTGAATATGCTCCTCGGTATACCGCAGCGTTTTAGTTTGTATTGAAGAACGTGGAAACCGATATCTGGCTGTATCCAAGTTGCTTTTCCAACTCGTGTCAGCTGCCAACGCATCAAGCCATCGCATTTCTGTTGCGTTCTGCAGATTTCCGGTGGCTCCAACGATGTAATTTTGGGGTAACGTAATGCTAACGTCGTAACGGCCAAATTCGGCATAATATTCACCTTGATCCAAATATGGCATGGGATGCCAACCCTCTCCATCGTACACGGCAGGTTTGGGGTACCATTGAGAAATCTGATACGATTCACCCAAATGGCCCATTCTGGAAGTCACACCTTTGGGTATTTTTACATGAAATGGCGTGGTAACATTAAGTGTATCACCTGGATATAGTGGTGCATTCAGCAACAATTTACAGATGTCTGGCTGTCCGGTCATCAAGGTCCAATGAATCTGTTGATTGTCGACCTTAAAATCCAATGAATCAATATATCCTTTTAAACTTGGATCATTGAACAACTTGGACCTTCCCTTCATTTCGATCAATTGTTTGGCCAAATCCGTCTGATTTCCAGAATACGCATTCGGCCATAAATGAAAAATCAAAAAGTTCAGCGTATCCGGCGACCGATTGATGTATTCCAGATTTTCAAAGGCATTCAATTCGTGGCAAGAGTCATTCAGCGATACTTGAATCGTATAATTGACCTCTTGCTGAAAATACGCTCCTGATGAAGTTTTTTGTGCAGTACACAAAAATATAGGGCAGAGAATGAACATCTGCCCTATCATACTTTTACGTAAAATTGCCTTGAATCTGTTCACGTGAAACTTTCGAATTTAAAGCAAAATGATCAACAGAATAATTAAAATAAGCGTACCTGTACCGATGTAAACATAACCACCGTTTCTGCGGATATTGTCTTTGGTATCTTTCAGTTCGTTTTTCAATTCCTTTTTTTCTTTGGAAGACATCTTAGACATATCCATGTCACGTATTTCTTCCACACGTTTTGACAAGAGACTGGATTCTTCGGCCGTCATGCTTGTTTCTACTTTAGCTTCAGCTTTTGCATTTGAACAAAAAGCTGCAGGCGCACTCATCATAAGAATCATTAAGATGACAAAGATGTTTTTCGTTTTCATTTTTTTATTGAATTATTTACTTGACGAAAGTACGTCCAAACACCAATCGCTGCGTTACATAATTCAGGATGGATATTGCATTATTCACATGTTATCCCATTTGTACGAACTGCCTTGCAAGCTTGGACAAATAATACGATATTTGCAGTCTTTTAGAAACAAACTCATGGGATTGGAACAAGGCATATTCAACCGAACCGAATTACTTTACGGTTCGGAAAAAATGAAACAAATAGCAAAAGCAAAAGTCATCATCTTCGGTATTGGAGGTGTAGGAAGCTGGGTGGCCGAAAGCCTTGTCCGCAGCGGCATCAGGCACTTGACCATTGTCGATTCAGACCGTATTTGCATAACGAACATCAATAGGCAGTTGCACGCTACCACTTTAACCGTCGGGGAAGTTAAAACGGAAGCATTGAAAAAGCGCTTGCTGGAAATCAATCCCAAAGCCAAAATCACAGCCTTACAGAAAATCTACAGTTCCGAAACTCGGGATTCATTCAAGCTTGGCGACTTCGATTACATCATCGATTCAATTGACAGTTTGAGCAACAAGGCGGATTTAATACGCACTGCGACCAAAACCAATGCTGTCCTTTTTTCGTCCATGGGAGCCGCTCTTAAAGTGGATCCTACCCTCATTCGGGTCGATGAATTCTGGAAAATAAAAGGTGATCCTTTAGCAGCAGCCATGCGCCGTAACATTCGTAAAGGTGAAATGCCTGCCAAGAAATTCTTATGCGTTTACAGCGAGGAGGTGCTCCCCAATTTAGGTGCCAATCAATCCTGCGGAACGGAAAAATGCCTTTGTCCAAAAAACAAAGAGGTAGAAGGCGAACCTGAATTAGCCGATCACGAATGGTGCAGCCTCAAAGCAGCCATCAACGGCTCGCTTGCCCACATCACTGCCATTTTCGGTTTCACGTTGGCTGGACTGGTCATGCAGGATATTTATAGGAAAGAAATGTAAATTATCTGTAGGAATAATTACATTTGTTTGTTCTCCCAAATGAACTGAATTATTCCATTCCAATGAAAAAAACGCTTTTCTTTCTGTGGGCTTTGATTTGCGTAAATTTTCTCGACGCTCAAACTAAAAATATTGAATTCTTTATACATGAAGGACTGAATAACAGTCCTTTATTGTTGGAAATGAACAGCAATTCCGAACGAAACCATCTGGATAGCCTTTTGTTGAAAGCAACAACAGGCTTTCAAGTCGGAGCAGTAGGCAGTGCAGTCTTTGCTCCTGTTATCAATGGATTCGGTTACGATGCCGTAAAGACCGATATAAACAACATCAACGCACAAGTTGCTGTCAGTAAGGAGTTGACAGGAACCAAGAAACGCATGAACCAATATGCGTCTCTGGAGATTCAAAAAAAACAAATCGGAAATACCAGCAAAATATCTGAACAAGAACTGAAGAAAAATATTTGTTCTCAATACCTGTTAGCCTTCGGTTATCAGCAAGTTTTGACGTTCAATGAAATACTGCTCCGCCAACTTGACCAGGAAGATGCCCTTTTAAAGACGTTGACACAGTCCGGCACCTATAAACAAACCGATTATCTTTCTTTTTTGGTTGGCCGAAAACAACAAGTCATTCAAACAGAAACGCTGCGCAATCAATTCAATGCCAGTTTTCAGACCCTATGTTGGATGTGTGGGACAACCGACACCGTTGTTTGTTCACTTGAAGACCCCCAGCTTAAAGCCAACTTGCTGCCCGAATACACCCAATCCGTCTTTTATCATCAGTTCGAATTGGATAGTTTACAGCTTGAAAATACCAAAAGACAGTTCGATTTCAACTATCAACCCAAAGTCAATTTGTTCGCTGACGCGGGTTATTTATCGTCGCTTTCTGTCGCTCCGGAAAAGAATTTCGGTGCCAGTGCCGGCTTTTCCGTTAGTATTCCACTTTACGATGGCGGTCAAAAGAAGTTGCAACAGTCCAAATTCAACATTGATGAACGGGATAGACGTCAATATGCGAATTATGCTCAGTCTCAATACAAGCAGCAAGTCAATAACCTATGGCGGCAATACAGGGCAAATCGAACCATTTCAACCAGCATCAACGAACAAATTGAATTGGCAAAGAGCCTGGTAGAGGCCAACCGTCGGATGTTGGAGACGGGAGATTTGAGCATGGTCGATTACCTGTTTTCCATTCGCGAATATTTATCCGCAAAAAACCAGATCCTGCAGAACCTTATCGAACGGTATCAAATCATCAACGAACTCAATTACTGGAACCGAACCAAATAGATTGCCATGCTTAAAAACACGCTAGCACTGTCATTCCTTCTTATCGCTTTGATTTCCTGTAAAGGAAACTCAATCAAAGAAACAGAACCTGACAATTCCACACCGGTCACCATCACCCATGTACAATGTGGTTCCATACAAGAAGTGACGGAGATAAATGCGACTTCAACTTTCAGGGTTAAAACGTTCCTAAAATCGGCTATGAATGGCTATTTGCAATCGGTCAGCATCGAAGCTGGCGATTGCGTGAAGAAAGGCCAGCTGCTTTTTACATTGACCACCAAGGAAGCATCCAGTCTCGGTTCGTCCATAAACATGAAAGACAGTGCTTTCCGCTTCAATGGCAGCTCAAAGCTCGTTGCTCCTTGCAACGGTTTCATTACGGAACTTAATTTCAGAAGTGGAGATTATGTGCAAGACGGTGAAACATTGGCAACCATAAGTGACCTCAACAGCTTGGAATTCATACTGGATCTGCCCTACGCACTTAAGTCCAGCCTTTCGCTGAACAAGAAGCTGACGTTGGTATTGCCAGGTGATCTAACAATCCAGGGAACGATCATTGCTGCACTTCCCAGCGTCGATGCTGTTTCACAGACTCAACGTTACCGCATTCATGTCGCTAACAGTAAGTCTATACCAGAGAATCTGATTGTGAAGGCCTTGTACGTTCAAAAAGCAGTCACTCACGCAATCTCACTTCCAAAAGAGGCCATTTTGACCAACGAAGTGCAAAGTGAATTTTGGATCATGAAAATGGTCGGCAAGAACCTAGCCGTCAAAATTCCGATTGTGAAGGGCTTGGAAAGCGGCAATCGGGTGGAAATCCGTTCCCCAAAACTGTTGCCCTCCGACCAAATTCTGCTCACTGGAAATTACGGCCTGCCCGATACGGCTAACGTGGTTGTGGAAAATACGATCCAATGAAAAAGAGCTTTTTTTCGACCTACAAAAGCCCCCTTTCATTGGTCATCGTATTGATCATTTTGGGTGGCATGTTTTCCTACAGCAAGTTGCATACCTCGCTGTTCCCGGAAATCACGTTTCCCAAAATCAAAATCATCGCCGATGCCGGGGAGCTTCCGGTCGACCAGATGATGCTCACGGTGACCCGTCCGATGGAGTTGGCTATCAAAAAGGTCCCCGATTTGAAAACCTTGCGAAGTACCACTAGCAGAGGCAGTTGCGAAATTTCCGCTCTAATGGACTGGAACTCGGACATCGACTTGGATGTGCAACGCATCGAATCCAAGATTGGCGAAATCCGTCAAAACTTGCCTGCCAATACCGATATTCAAGTAGAACGGATGAACCCGTCCATTCTGCCCGTCATAGGCTATACGCTCGAAAGCAAGACCCTATCGCCAATCGACCTCAAGCATCTGGCCACGTACACCATCAAACCTTATCTGTCCCAAGTGGATGGCGTTTCAGAAATCCGCGTCATCGGTGGCAAAGAAAAGGAATACCGTGTTCAGCTCAATCAATCCAAGATGTCCGCACTCGGCATCACGCCGGAAATGATACAATTAGCAATTGCCGAAACCGGATTCATCCGTTCCAACGGTTACCTTGCCGATTACCGAAAACTTTATCTGAGCATCACCGACGCCAGCATCAACAACCGCGAGAAACTCCAGAACATCGTGGTTTCAGGCAATGAAAAACGTACTGTTTGTTTAAAGGACGTCGCCGAAATCGGCATTGCCGAAGCCAAGGAATACGTCAAGATCAACGCCAACGGCAAGGACGGAATCTTAATAGCCGTCATCAAACAACCGGACGCCAATTTGATTGTCCTTTCGGGCCAAATGAGCAAGCAACTCACCGAATTGCGTAAGATATTACCGCCCGATGTGAACATTCAACCGTATTATACACAAGCCGATTTTGTGAACGACACGGTTAAAGGCGTCAGCGACAGCCTCTGGATCGGATTGCTGCTGGCCATGCTGGTGGCTGTGCTGTTCTTACGTTCAGCCAAGGCCAGCGCCACCATTCTCATCACCATTCCCATCACCTTATTACTCACATTGGTGGTGCTGCATCTCACCGGACAAACGCTGAACATCATGACCTTGGGTGCTTTAGCCGCAGCCATCGGACTCATCATAGACGATGCTATTGTTGTGGTGGAACAGATCCATCGAACACACGAAGAGCATCCCAACGAGACTTCTGTTAATCTAATCCAAAAATCCATCGGGTATTTACTACCGGCTATGATCGGTTCTTCCTTGAGCACCATCGTCATTTTCCTGCCCTTCAGCCTGATGACTGGTGTTGCAGGTGCCTATTTCCATGTGATGACCAACACCATGATTGTTACACTCTGTTGTTCGTTTTTTGTCACCTGGATTGCCCTGCCCGTCGTTTACCTCCTGCTGACCAATCATCAGAAAAAGACGGTCGTTGTTCACGAAGTACCCCAACAGCCCTGGATAACATTCTTTATTAAAAGACCTATAATCAGCCTATTATACATTATTTTGCTAATAGCCTCCGTCATTTTCATATTCCCAAGATTGGAAACAGGATTCCTGCCGGAAATGGACGAAGGCAGCATCGTCCTGGATTACAAATCCCCTCCTGGTACTTCCTTGGAAGAAACCGACCTCATCTTGAAACAGGTGGAAAAGATTATCCTGCAAATCCCCGAAGTAGCGACCTATTCTCGGCGGACCGGCACTCAAATGGGCTTTTTCATCACCGAACCCAATGATGGAGACTACCTGATTCAGCTGAAGAAAAACCGTAAACGCACCACCGAAGAAGTCATCAACGACATCCGTATTCGGGTGGAAGCCTCTCAACCTGCGCTGCAAATCGATTTTGGGCAGGTCATCGGCGACATGTTGGGTGATTTGATGGAATCCGTCCAACCCATCGAAGTCAAGATCTTCGGTTCAGACAGAAAGGAATTGGAAATCTTGTCCGAAAAAGTGGCCGCACTTGTGGAAAGTGTACCAGGCACGGCCGATGTCAACGACGGGAAAACCATTACCGGGCCTTACCTCAAAGTGGAACCCAATGCCCAACGATTGGCGCAATTCGGCATCAGTCCTTCAAACTTCCAAAGTCAAGTTCAGCTATTGATGGAAGGCACGGTGGCAGGAGTCGTTACGGACAAAGACCGGCTTACCGACATCCGCATCATTTATCCAGGAAATTCGACCATCAGCATTTCGGACATTAAACGTTTGAACCTATTCCTACCCAATGGTAAACTCTTACCCATCAAAAGTTTAGCAAATTGCCAATTGGTGCCCGGCGATGCAGAAATCCAACGCGAAAACCTGCAAAACATCGGCTTGGTCACTGGCAGACTCAACGGTCGGGATTTGGGAAGCGTCATGACCGATATCAAGAGCCGGATTGGCCATCAGATTGCTCTGAAACAAGGGTATAGCATTACGTATGGCGGAGCCTATCAGGAACAGCAAAAGTCCTTTGGCGAACTGTTGATGATTTTGGTAGCAGCCATCTTGCTCGTATTTTGCGTCATCATGGCCTTGTTCAGGGAATATCGAATAGCCATGATCATTCTATTCGTAGCTATACTTGGCATTTCCGGTAGTTATATTGCCTTGTTTATCACCGGCACACCCCTGAACGTAGGCAGCTATACGGGACTCATCATGATTGTGGGCATCATCGGCGAAAACGCCATCTTTACATTTCTGCAATTTAGAGAGGCTTTGGCAAAATCCAACAACTTGGACGAAGCCATCGTCTACGCCATCTCCACCCGCCTACGACCCAAATTGATGACAGCACTCGGAGCCATCATTGCACTGATGCCCATGGCCCTTGCTCTTGGAACCGGCACCGAGATGCATCAACCGCTGGCCATATCCATCGTCGGAGGATTTTTGGTTGCCTTACCCTTGCTTTTAGTAGTGTTGCCCACCCTAATCCGTCTCCTATACAAAAAAAATTAACGAGCGGGTTTTTCACATCAAGTGTTCAAATGCTGCCTATTATTTTTATATTTGTAGAAAGGTCGGCCATTATGAAAAATGCCAGCATCTGCATCGTACTTTTTTCACTGATTTTTAATCAGACACTAAAACCAGCTATTTCGGTTGATGTGGATTCTACACGCCACAAGATCCACTATATGTATGCAGTTTTGGCTCAATCTGGCCAATTAATGCCTACCTGGAGTTTTATGCGCGACAAGTATCGAACAGATGGTGAGGAATTTGGTGATTTCAGCAGTCTTTCTTTTCAGATTCTGAAGCAGACGTATGGTGATAAACCCATCGAACAAATCTATCATTATCCTAGATACGGAATCGGTGTTTATACAGGTAATTTTTTCAGGGATAGTTACTTAAGTAAGCCTCTGGGTCTTTATGGTGTTTTTTCTGCTCCTCTGTTCGAGTGGAACCATCTCCGTTTGAATTATTACGTCTGGGCTGGAATCATCGGAAATTGGAACCACTATGATCCTTCCAAAAACAACTTCAACACCACGCTGGCTGGAGATTTTACCTCCCACATCGATGCGGGACTACAACTGAATTATAAAATCAGCACGCATTTCGAAGCTGGAATTGCTTCTGCCTTCACTCATTTTTCGAACGGGGCGATGAAAATTCCAAATTTTGGCATAAACATGCTCGCACCACGTTTCTCCATCACCTATCTTCCTGAAAATGTGGAGCCCAAGAAAATAAAACGTGCCCTTCCCAAATACCTGAAGAACACCTTTTTGGATATTGCACTTTATGGTGGTGAAAAAGAATTGCCCTACCCCGAATGCAACTTGGATACGGCACACAACTTTTTTGGTTTTCACTATCCCCAATTCGGACTCACTGCCGTATTGAACCGCAACATCAACTATGTGCTTACATTGGGGCTAGGTTTGCATTTGGGATACGATTCCTCCAAAAATACCCGCTATCGTTTGGATAATGGTCAAACGGTAGCCGATCTGAATTTTAGGGCAGAGAATCTAAATCTGGGGATCATACCGTCACTGGAACTGAACTACGATAAAATCGCTTTTGTATTGCAACCCTGTTTCTCTATTTACAAGCACGAAACTACATTCAAAAAGCCCGATTTCTTTGGAAAATTCGGGCTTAAATTGGTGCTTTGGGACAACGTTTACACAGGTGTTCAATTGCACACCTTCAAACTGCATGCCGATTTTATAGAATGGTCGCTTGGTTACCGCCTACCCCTTACTCGTCAATCGAACTGATTTCCACCAACAGTTCGTCCTTCATGACCGATTGTCCCTGTTGAACCCTTATTTTGCGAATGATACCGTTGCAAGTCGCAGCTATTTCATTCTGCATCTTCATGGCTTCCAAACTCAGGATCGATTCCCCTTTGTTCACCAAATCGCCTTCGGCTAGGAAAATGTCGGTAATCTTGCCCGGTATCGGAGCGATGATGTTGTTTTCGTTGATTTTGTTCGAATCGGAATTGATCATCCCGCGTCGAATGTACGAAAACAGCGAATCGATGCTGAAACGGTATTCCACACCATTTACTTTCACCACAGCCTTGTTTTGGTCGTGCGACACCAGTTCGCAATGGAAGCGTTTACCCTTCCAGTCGAAAGCATAATGAAAATCTTCTTGTTCCACAAAGTCGATGTCTTGTTCCTGACCATCGATGACTGGCTTGGTTTCCTTCGGAATATAGATTTTATAGCGTTTGCCGTTCTCACGCAAGGCAATGAACAAGCGCGAAGCGTCTCTGTTGTATTTATAAGTGGTTCCCATTTTAGTAATTTAAACGTTTGTTCAAAACCCATACATTCAGCGAATCGCTTTTGTACGAAGGCAAGTCCGAAGACAATTGCAAATATTCGGATGCATACAAAATGGTAGCAGCCAGAGCCCCAATCAAAGCGTCATCCTCGTTTTCGAGCATTTCAGGAGTATAAACCGAATCCACCCAACGGGTTGTATACGTGGCATCCACAAAAGCCGAATGTTGCAACACGGTCCGTGCAAAAGGAACCGTGGTTTTCAAACCGATCAGGTTGAAATCGTACAGAGCCTTCAACGTTTTTTCGATGACGGCCTCACGGCTTTCGGCATGAACAATGATTTTGGCAATCATCGAGTCAAAATACGGCGTGATGACAGAACCGTTTTGAACACCCGACTCAATTCGAATGTCAGTGCCTTGGGGGAAATGAATACTGTCAATGAAACCGGTCTGCGGAGCAAAACGATTCTGAGGATCTTCTGCATTTACACGCACTTCGATGGCCCACCCATTAATATGGATATCTTCCTGTTTGATGGTCAAGGCTTCGTCTAGGGCGACTCGAATTTGCCAATCGACCAGGTCAACTCCTGTAATCATTTCGGTTACAGGGTGTTCCACTTGAATTCGGGTGTTCATTTCCATAAAGTAATACGAACCGCCTTCGTCCAGAATGAATTCGATGGTACCGGCCGAATAGTAACCAATGGCCTTGGCGAAACGCACTGCCAGCTCACCCATTTCGGCACGAGCTTCTGGTGTAATGCTGGCCGAAGGCGCTTCTTCGAGCAATTTCTGATGCTTTCGCTGCAGAGAACATTCTCTTTCGCCCAAGTGCACCACGTTTCCGTGTTTGTCACCCATGATCTGAAACTCCAGGTGTTTCGGATTCTGCAAATATTTTTCGATGAACATGTCGCCATTTCCAAAAGCAGCTAGGGCTTCCTGTGAGGCAGACTTGAAGTTGCGTTCGATGGTTTCGGGTTTTTCTACAATGCGCATGCCACGACCACCACCTCCAGCAGAAGCTTTCAGAATAACTGGATAACCAATCTGATCCGCATAATCTTTAGCGGCGGTAGCATCCCGAACGGGACCGTCACTACCTGGAACAAGCGGTAAGCCTGCTTTGATGGCCATGTTTTTGGCTATAGTTTTCAGGCCCATGTCCCGAATCAATTGGGGGGACGGGCCAATGAAATTGATCCCATTATCCATACATAATTGAGCAAAATCGGGGTTCTCCGACAAAAAGCCATATCCAGGATGAATCAAATCAATGGCATTTTCAAGTGCCAACTTCACGATGCGTTCCTGATCCAGAAAAATTGGTTTTTCATTTTTAGCATCACCAGCCGGAATAATTTCGTCTGCATATTTCAAATAAAGTGCCTCCGGTTCACGATCGCTTTGAAAAACCACGGCTAACATTCCCAGCTTATGTGCAGAACGGATGATGCGGATGGCAATTTCGCTCCGGTTAGCTATCAAAATTCGTTTCTTCATCAGATTTTTTTTAATGAATTTATAAGGGGATGTTTCCATGCTTGCGTGCCGGTTTGGAGTATTGTTTGTTCGAAAGGATGTCAAACGTTGTGATGAGAATCTGACGGGTAGCCGACGGCTGAATGACTTCGTCAATCAAGGCGAATTCTTCTGCCTTATAAGGATTTGCAACCTCGTCTTTGTACTTGTCGGTCAGTGTTTTTTCAAGCTCGGTCTTGTTTTCGGCTTTTGAGAGTTCGTGTTTGTTAACGATTTTAATGGCACCAGCAGGCCCCATTACGGCGATTTCGGCCGATGGCCAAGCAAAATTAAAGTCACCACCGGTGTTCAGACTACTCATGACGATGTAAGCACCTCCATAGGCCTTGCGGGTGATGATGGTGATTTTCGGAACGGTCGCTTCGCAAAATGCGTACAACAGCTTGGCACCGTTGCGAATGATGCCGTTGTGTTCTTGCTCCACGCCAGGAAGGAATCCGGGCACGTCTTCCAAAATGAGTAAAGGAATGTTGAATGCGTCGCAGAACCGTACAAAGCGGGCACCTTTTACGCTGGCATTGATGTCCAGTGTACCGGCCATCACTTTAGGTTGATTGGCTACGATGCCAATGGTTTTGCCGTCTAAGCGGGAAAATCCAACTAAAATGTTCTGTGCAAAATTTTCGTGCACTTCAAAGAAGGAATCCTTGTCAACGATGATGTTGATGATGTCCTTCATGTCGTATGGACGATTGGGGTCGTCTGGAATGATTTGGTTCAGGAATTCCTGACGTGTCTGATACGAACTAACTAAATTCGAAACGGGATGGGGCTCGTAGTTATTTGAAGGAATGTAAGACAATAACTTGCGAATCAACATGATGGTATGTTCCTCGTCGTCTGAAACAAAATGTGCCACACCGCTTTTGCTGGCGTGAATGGTTCCGCCGCCAAGGCTTTCCATGTCTACGTCTTCGTTCAGCACTTCTTTGACCACATCCGGTCCTGTAACAAACATGTACGACGTTTGACTGGTCATGAAAATGAAGTCTGTCAGTGCAGGAGAATAAACCGCACCACCCGCAGCTGGACCTAAAATGGCCGAAATCTGAGGAATGATACCTGAAGAACGAACGTTGTTCTTGAAAATAGTTGCATAAGCGGACAAACTTTTTACACCTTCCTGAATACGAGCACCGCCCGAATCCATCAGCCCGACAACAGGAGCACCCAATTTGAGTGCCATTTCCTGCACCTTGGCAATTTTCATTCCATGTGCATATCCGAGTGAACCACCCAATACGGTAAAGTCCTGAGCATAGGCAAAAACGCTGCGTCCTTGAACCAATCCACGGCCAACGACCACACCATCTCCAAAATTAGTTTGTTTGCTACTGATGGGCGTTTGTGAAGGTATCACAAAGGCATCGAATTCGAAAAAACTGGCCTCATCGAACAAGACGTTCAAACGCTCGCGTGCGGTAAGTTTCCCTTTAATGTGCTGTCTGGTTGCAGCATTATCCTCCAAATCCTGCAACGTTTTAAGACGCTGCTCAAAAACCTCGTTTTTGTTCATTCTTTATTGGTTGTAATTCATAGCGATCTATGTAATTGCACAAAATTAAGAAAAATGTGCAATTAACAGGAAGAATTACAGAGAATTGTAGGGAAACGGGACAAAAGGTCTGATAGATACAATCTATTGCTTCCAAACATTTTTGAAATAAAGCTCAAAAAGTGCTTTCACTTCAAGAATGCGTTCAGGCGTATCTTCTTTGACGTCTTTCAATTGATAGGTTTGCCCCAGCGATTCGTATTTATGAACGCCGAACGAATGATAGGGCAGGATTTCCACACGGTCAATGTTTTCGTATTCTTTGAAATGCTGGCCGAAAGCGTGTAAGTCCTCCTCAAAATCGGAGTAACCAGGTACCAAAACATAACGCAAACGCATGGGTTTGCCAATTTCACGAAGCCAGGCAGCTGTTTGCAAAGTCTGGGTGTTGGGATGCCCAGTCAGAATCTGATGGCGTGCGGAATTGATTTCCTTTACATCCAGCAAAGCTAAGTCGATGTATTTGTACAATTCACGAGTTCGTTCGTTGAAATTGTTGCCGTTGGTGTCTAAACAAATGTGTATACCCTCCTCTTTCAGGCGTTTACAAAGCGGAATCAATTCCAATGCCTGAATGGTCGGTTCACCTCCACTAAAAGTTACACCGCCCTTTTTACCAAAGAACGCCTTTTGGCTCACTGCCATTCGCACAATCTCCTCCGGATCGGTTAAAGTCCCACCAACACTGGAAATGGTGTCTGGATTCGCGCAATACAGGCAACGAAAGCGGCAACCTTGGAGGAATACGACGAGCCGAAGACCCGGCCCGTCAAATATTCCCAAAGATTCGTAGGAGTGAACCCGAATTTTCATACTTAATGCATGCGATCGTGGAAGCTCCTCGAAATCACCTCTATCTGATGCTCGCGACTGAGCTGTACGAAGTTAACGGCATAACCGGAAACACGGATGGTCAGCTGCGGATAATTTTCGGGATGCTCCATGGCATCCTCCAACATTTCCCTATTCAACACGTTCACATTTAAGTGGTGAGCACCTTTGGAAAAATACCCGTCCATCATGCAAACTAGATTTTCAACCTGTTCCAACATGTCTGAACCCAAGGATTTGGGGATGATGGAAAAGGTGTTGCTCACACCGTCCTGTGCATCTTCGTACTGAATCTTGGCGACAGAAGTCAGCGAAGCGATGGCTCCCTTGACGTCACGTCCGTGCATCGGATTGGCACCCGGAGCAAAAGCGATGCCCTTTTCACGGCCGTCAGGCGTGGCACCAGTCTTTTTGCCATACATCACGTTCGAAGTGATGGTCAGGATGGAAAGCGTGGGTTGAGCGTTCTTGTAAACCGGATATGTAGCCAACAGGTCGCTGAAATAACGGGTGACTTCCTTGGCCAGCAAGTCTACTCGGTCGTCGTCGTTGCCATAGCAAGGGAATACGCCGTCTATGTTGAAGCCTTCTGTCAGACCGATGTCGTTGCGCTTAGTTGTAACGCGAGCGTGCTTAATGGCAGAAAGCGAGTCAGCCACAATGGACAGACCAGCTGCACCATATGCCAGATTAATGCTGGGATTCGTATCGATCAAGGCCATCTGCGCCTTTTCATAATAGTATTTGTCGTGCATGAAGTGGATGATGTTCATTGCTTCGTTGTACACGCGAGAAACCTCACCGAGCACCAATTTGAAATTGGTCATCACTTCGTCAAAGTCCAACACCTCATTTTTAATGGCTGGAATACCTTTGACAACTTGCTTGCCGGTGAATTCGCAACGACCTTCGTTCAAAGCCAGCAATAGCGCCTTGGCAATGTTGGTGCGGGCACCGAAAAATTGTATCTGCTTGCCGATTTCTTGGTACGATACGCAGCAGGCGATACCATAGTCATCGCTGCAACGAACCGAACGCATCAGGTCGTCATTTTCGTATTGAACACTTGAAGTATCGATTGAAACTTGAGCACAGAAGTCCTTGAAACCCTGAGGCAAAGTCTGTGACCAAAGCACAGTCATATTGGGTTCGGGCGATGGTCCGAGATTGTATAAAGTCTGTAGGAAACGAAAGGAAGTCTTGGTCACTTTACTACGACCGTCAAACATAGTTCCACCAATGGATTCAGTCACCCATGTGGGGTCACCTGCAAAGATTTCGTTGTACGATTCCATACGCAAATGGCGAACCATGCGAAGTTTGATGACAAATTGGTCAATGAGTTCCTGAGCATAGGTTTCGTCAATTAGACCCAATTGCATGTCGTGTTCGATGTAGCAATCCAGGAAGGAAGAAACATTGCCCAGCGACATGGCGGCACCGTCCTGTTCCTTAACGGCTGATAAATAAGCCAAATAAACCCACTGAACCGCTTCCTGAGCATTTTCAGCAGGACGGGAAAGGTCGAATCCATAAATCTCACCCAGCTTCTTGATATCCTTCAAAGCCTTGATTTGTTCAGCAACTTCTTCACGCAAACGAATCCGGTCTTCGGTCATCGGACCGGTCAGACCAGCCAAGTCGGCTTTTTTACCTTCGATCAAACGATCCAGGCCATATAAAGCCAAGCGGCGGTAGTCACCGATGATGCGGCCACGAGCGTAATTGTCGGGCAAACCAGTCAGGAAACCGAGCGAACGGAACAATCGAATTTCTTCCGTATAAACATCAAAAACGCCGTCGTTGTGGGTCTTTGCGTATTTTGTGAAAATATCAAATACTTTTGGATTCAATTCCACTCCGTTTTCGGCACAAGCCTTAGCCACGACCTGAATGCCGCCATACGGTTTGATGGCACGCCTAAGTAGTTCATCGGTCTGTAAACCAACGATCAGCTCATTTTCACGGTCGATATAACCGGCAGCATGGGAAGTAATGGTTGAAACGGTTGTTGCATCGATGGAACGAACGCCGTTGTTGGCGCGTTCCTCCAAAATACCCTTGAGACAGATGTCCCAGATGCGTTTGGTCCTTTCGGTTGGACCACTTAGGAACGAAGCGTCCCCTTCATACGGTGTAATGTTGGTCAAAATGAAATCACGAAGATTGATTTCGCTGCTCCAAATACCGGACTTAAAATTCATGGTTGAACTTGTTTTTAAGATGATAGCTTTTTTGAGGCTGCAAAGATACAACACATATAGCTAAAAAACGAACAAAAGTGCCAAAAAGTATGTTTTATAACATATAATACTGCCAACAAAGGGGTTTAACCAAGGTGTTCGTTGTTTAATTATTTATCTTTTACGAAACATAGCTTTTTACTATATTTGTGTCCTTTAAAAAAATAAACGATGACCCTCCTCAAACTCGGCACCGCTTTACAGCAAAGTGCCACCAAAATTCTTTTTCTCGGTAGTGGCGAATTGTGCAAGGAAATGGTGATCGAGGCCCAGCGTCTCGGTGTTGAAACCATTGCCGTGGATTCGTACGAAAATGCACCCGCCATGCAAGTTGCCCACCGCTGTCACGTCATAGATATGAAAAATGGCAAAGCGCTTCGTGCTGTCATCGAACGGGAACAACCCGATTTGGTCGTACCCGAAATTGAAGCCATCAATACCGCCATGTTGGTCGAAATGGAAAATGAAGGACTACACGTCATACCCACAGCCAAGGCTGCCCAACTCACCATGGACCGCGAAGGCATTCGCCGTTTGGCTGCGGAAACCTTGCAATTGCCCACTGCCAAATACTTGTTTGCCGAAGAACTCGAGGAATTCAAGGCTGCCGTACACGAAATTGGCATTCCCTGCGTAACCAAACCCATCATGTCCTCATCAGGCAAAGGTCAAAGCACCATCAAATCGGAAGCAGACATCGAAAAAGCGTTCCATTACGCCAAAGATTCAGCCCGCGGCATCGGTTCCCGTATCATTATTGAAGAGTTCATCCGATTCGATTACGAAATCACCCTGTTGACGGTCCGTTCAGCCTTTGGAACCTTCTGTTGCGAACCCATCGGACACATCCAGATCAGCGGTGATTACCACGAAAGCTGGCAACCCTGCGCCATGACACCCGATGCTTTGAAAAAAGCACAGGATATGGCCGTTAAAGTAACGGATGCCCTTGGAGGTTTTGGAATTTTCGGGGTTGAACAGTTCATCCGCGATGGTGAAGTTATATTTTCCGAGGTCTCTCCCCGCCCCCACGATACTGGCATGGTCACCATGGCTACACAAGTCATGTCCGAGTTCGAATTGCATATCCGCGCCATTTTAGGCCTACCTGTCAACACCAAATTGCTTCAAACGGGCGCTACCCATGTTATAAAAGCAACGGAAGAATGCTGGAATCCAGTTTTCGACCTGACCGAAGCAGTACAGGTACTCGATACGAAAGTGCGATTGTTTGGTAAGCCACTTTGCAAACCGGGTCGCCGCATGGGTGTCGTATTAGCAACCGCTGAAACGACGGACGAAGCCCGCGCATTGGCCGAAAAAGCAGCACATGCTGTTCAGATCAAATAGGTAGATTTGGATCGTGTTTGTAATACGGGATGGTGAAATAAAAGGTTGAACCAACTCCTGGTTCGCTTTCCACCCAAATCTGACCATTAAGCATCTCCACATACCCTTTGGCTATGGCCAATCCCGTTCCTGCACCTTCAAAGGTGCGGGTCAACGACTCGTTGCCCTGTCGGAAGTAATTAAATATAAACGATTTTTGATCCTCATTCACACCCACTCCAGAATCTTTTACATAAAAAAACAACATGGAGTCCTTAATTTCATATCCCACTTTCACAAAACCTTTGGATGTGAATTTGAAAGCATTCCAAAGAAGTTTTTGAAAGATCGAACTTAGCAAGTCCCTGTCCGTGTAAAAAATCACATACATGTCATCAGGTGTAATGGCACAGGAACATTCCAGATTTTTTCCCATTGCAATCGGGTAGAATTTTTCCTGGATCATGTCGATTTGTTCCTGTATGTTTGTCCTGCCAAAGCTTAACTTCACCTGACCGGATTGTATTCGCGACAATTCAATGATGTCGTAAATAGTGTTCAACATGCGTTCCCCGCTTTTAACCATGTTATTCAGAAACAACTCTTTATATTCGACGGATAGATCCTGTTCTTTCAACAAATTTGCAAAACCAAGGATGGTATTCATCGGCGTTCGGATTTCATGGCTGATGTTCTTCAAAAAGGACGTCTTCAGGCGATCGCTTTCTTCGGCCTTTTCCTTTGCCTCCAAAAGCTCCTGTTCTGTTTTCTTTAGCAAGTCGAATTCATCCTTAAGTTTGATACTGTCTGAAAATACCTTGTTAAACAAGAACAACGAAATTAGGGACAAAATGACCAGCAACAATTCATTCAATAAATTGTTCCGTTGCTCGGCCTTTAATGCTTTACCGTCAAAATCCATGCCAAACACGGCCATGTTTTTACCGGTATTCGGATGCTTGAGCGGCACCAGAATGCTCACCCAATTTCCCCAGCGGTCTTTCGAAAATTCAATGGTGGCTTTGCTTCCCACATTCATCATAGACTTATCCACATTGGTTGCTTCTGTCAATTCCTGACCAGCGGGTGAACAGTCCGGGCTGTCTTTTGGTTCCGAATCGGCCATGAAATAAACTTTTCCGTCCCGTATCAAATATATGTACGCAAAATGTGCTGTCGGATTGATGTTCTTAATTTCGGCCAACAATTTTTTGATGATTGTATATTGTACTTTCAACGTATCTTCCGGCAACGCGTTCAGATGAATCAAATCATCATAATGCATGACACCTGCAGCTGTTTGACCAAGCCTTTTTAAAACGCTGTATTCATCGTGTCCCGATTGCAGAACACGAAAAATATGTCCAATGCCAAAAATCAGCAGCCCGACAAACAGGAAAATGAATAGGATTCTATTCTGATTCCTGTTCAGTCGAAATCTGTTCTGTTTCATGGAATCTACTGGTTTTTTTGTTGATGATCAAAGTAGAAGGGATATTTTCCAGCACATGTTCCTGTGAAGTTGAATAGTGATTCCAGGCGGTATAACTGATGAGTAGAAAACTGTAATTGGATACATATGTTGATGAAACATGCATGTTTTTGCTCACTTTTACAGCTGTTGGGAATTCATCCCTCAATGCAGCTATTCCATCACTAATGGCCGAATGGGTTTCGGCCAGCTTGTGCACGTCCATGATTCGAATGGTTACTTCACCGTTGTTTCGAAGCAAGCGCCTGGCATACCTCAACAGGAACTCATCTTCAGGCTTATCGATGAATACCAATGTTTTAGTGATTCTTGAAAAATTGCGATTCACAAAAACACCGACACTGCAATTGCTGTTTTCGATGAAAAAACGCGTCTTGTCCTTGATCAATGAGCCAGGATAGAAGAACCCTTTTCTCAGTAATGATTTGCCGGGTAGTGAAACCCCTGCTCCGACCAACAGAAAATCAAAACCTTCGTGATTAACCGTATGAACAATCTCATGGCCAATATTGTCGGTTACTTTGTAGCGTGTTTCGATGGGCAGATCCAAAACTTCAGCTTCCTCGTGCACAGATTTGAAACTGTCCACAGAATACTCTTCACCGTGAATCGGGTTCACATCCGTACCAACGGTGATGTGCAGCACCGTAACGTTCAGGCTATTCTTGGAGCCGTCCAGCACCGTTTTCGCAACGTTCAACAAGTACTTTCCGTTTTCAGGATTTCCACAGGCTACCAAGGCGTTGAAAATACCCAATGCTTTCTGACGGTTGCGTTCCTCTGCGATGTTACGTAAAGGGTAAAGGCGCTCAATCAGACTCATGGCAGGGGTGGTCATAAAGGTGGTGAACAAAGCCATAATGACCAACATCACAAAGATGGCAGGCGGCAGGATGCCCATTTCATAACCGATGTTGAGCACGATGAGTTCCATCAGTCCACGGGTGTTCATCAAAATGCCTAATGCCAAACTGTCCCGATTGCTTTCCCCCATGATTTTTGCTGAGAGGGAACTTCCACCAAACTTACCTAAAATGGCTACCAATATGATGATGAAACAAATAATCCAAAGATGTGGCGTGTTCAGCAAGCCTATTTCCGTACGCAATCCTGTAAACACAAAAAAGAGCGGTAACAACAACGTCACAGAGATATCTTCTACCTTGTCAATCATCATTTTACGAAAATTTGGCAAGGGTGGCATGATGACTCCTGCCAGGAATGCTCCAAAAAGTGCATGTATACCAATTATTTGTGTGGTTAAGGCTGAGCAAACAAGCACTAAAAAGAAAAATGCGACTATGCTTTTATTCAGCACTTCCGCACTTTTATAGATTTCACCAATTTTTCTGAGAAATGGTCGTACGATCCAGATCATTACACAGATATAAGCAATGGCTGCCGCAATCGTATAGATTGAACTTATCAGACTGCCTGTTTTGGCAATTGCTATTACTGCAGCCAACAAGCACCAGGCTGTTACATCATCTATCGCTGCGCTAGCCAGTGCCAAGGACCCCAGATGCGTACGAGTCAAGCCCTTTTCCTGAACGATTCGGGCAAGAACAGGAAAAGCAGTGATACTCATTGATATGCCCATGAACAAAGCAAAGGAGACATAACTGGTTTTCCCGTCAACGAATTCCCCATAAAGGTTATATGCCAACAACATTCCCAGAAAAAAAGGAATCATGATACTAGCGTGGCTAATCAACCAAGTTTCCCCAATCTTGTTACGAAGCATTTTAAGGTTCAGCTCCATTCCTATGGTGAACATAAACAAGATTAAGCCTAATTGGCTTAGAATGTATAAGTTGCCCAAAGAGTCCTTTGCAAAAAGAAAATTAAATGCTTCTGGGTAAATACGCCCTAATAAGGAAGGCCCTAAAACGATCCCAGCCAAAATTTCACCAATTACCGTCGGTTGTCCAATTTTTGCAAATAGCCAACCAAAAATGCGTGATATGACCAGGATGGAAATGATTTGAAGCAGAAGCATGGCTGCCGGCTCACCAATGTTGGTTAACATCGATTTTGCAAAAGTCAACCAATATGAATCCGTACCTGTTGAAATCGCAGCGTCAACCATGGATTTTTCACCGATGGACCAACGAGTTATGCCATTACTAAGCAAACCATACGTCAAACTTCCGAAAACAGTAATCAGAGCAGCATATAGTAGTCCAATTTTCCACTTTGTATTCTTCATCAGATGTCGAATAGATAAGGTTTAAGGTTCAAATAAAGCCTCAAATGCAAATGTAAGAAATTTCCTGTTTTACGAAAGAAAATTTGCCTTACCTTTGTTCTACAAATCCCGATTATTCGGCAAAAACCCAATCGTATGTCCGTACATCAAGAAGATTCTCGAAAAGTAACGACCCATCGGCTTATTGAAATGAAGCAACGGGGTGAAAAGATTGCCATGTTGACCGCCTACGACTATTCCATGGCCAAACTTATCGACCAGGCAGGTATGGACATCATTTTGGTGGGCGACTCTGCCTCCAACGTCATGGCAGGCAACATCACCACACTTCCCATCACTCTCGAACAGATGATCTATCATGGAAAGTCGGTGGTTCGTGCTGTCAATCGGGCACTCGTAGTGGTAGACATGCCGTTCGGCACGTGTTCCGGAAATCCTGTAGAGTCCCTAAACTCTGCTATCCGTATCATGAAGGAAACCGGTGCCGACGCCCTCAAGATTGAAGGTGGAAAGGAAATCATTGCCGACATTAAGAAAATCATCGATGCAGGATTACCTGTCATGGGCCACCTGGGACTGATGCCTCAATCCATCAACAAATACGGTACCTATACGGTTCGGGCCCGCGATGAAGCAGAAGCCAAGAAACTCTTGGAAGATGCACATTTATTGCAGGAAGTCGGCTGTTTCGGCATTGTCCTTGAAAAGATACCTGCCACGGTCGGAACTAAAATTGCCAAGGAAATCGATATTCCCATTATTGGTATCGGTGCAGGCAACGGTGTGGACGGTCAAGTGTTGGTCATGCACGACATGTTGGGCATCACGCAGGAATTCTCCCCCCGTTTTCTCCGTCGATATGCCAATTTGCAAGAAACCATCATCCACTCTGTCAAAGACTATGTGAATGATATTAAGAGCCGCGAATTCCCCAGCGATCAGGAACAATACTGATTAATTCCACCATCTCACTTGCAAAAATATAAAAACATCCATATATTTGCCAGTAGAAACTATTTACGAAATTAAATATATGAAGCGGGGATTCATTTTTTCTTTTCTATTGACGCTAAGTCTTGCCCTTCAGGCCCAAATACTAGAACCCATTCATTGGGATGTACGCCTGAAACCCGTCAATGATACGGAATATCAGGTAGTTTATCATGCAACCATCGATGAAGGTTGGCATTTATACAATATGGACTTGCCCGAAGGCGGTCCCGTCTCCACTTCCTTCGAAATCGAATTGAAGCAAGGCCTGGTCCTCAATGGAAAAACAGTGGCCACCAGTAAACCTGTTGTAAAAAAAGACGTACAATTCGATATGATATTGAGTTGGTTTGTCAACGAAGCCACATTCATTCAAAAGCTTAAAGTGACCGATCCCAAGTCATTTCACCTGAAAGGCCACGTTCAGTTTATGGCTTGCAACGATGAAAGTTGCCTCCCACCCTCACCTTACGATTTCGAATTCAAATCGGACAACTTGGTAAAAAAGGCTGAAACCGACGTCAAGCCAACCGAAAAATCCAAAGCAGACACCGTTGCAACTACCCCCGCCCTCCAACCAACCACGGAATTGACCGAAAATTCCCTTTGGAAACCGGTCATTTCTGAACTGAAGAATCTGAACAACGATGCAGGCACCCAAAAACACAGTACTTCCTGGTGGTTTTTGCTTCTTTCCGGTTTTTTGGGCGGATTGTTGGCCTTATTGACCCCCTGTGTCTGGCCCATCATTCCCATGACCGTCAGTTTCTTCCTCAAACGAAACAAGGACCGTAAAAAAGCAGTTCGGGAAGCATTGCTTTATGGATTGTCCATCATTGTCATTTACCTAATTTTAGGCATCGGTATCACCTTGTTGTTTGGCTCCAGCGCCCTGAACAGCCTTTCTACCAACGCCTTCTTCAACCTATTGTTTTTTGCTCTACTTGTCGTCTTTGCCATTTCCTTTTTCGGCGCCTTCGAAATCGTGTTGCCATCCTCCTGGACCAACAAGATGGACCAAAAAGCCGATTCAACCTCCGGTTTGCTGAGCATCTTTTTCATGGCATTCACACTGGCCTTAGTTTCTTTCTCCTGTACTGGCCCCATCATTGGTACATTGTTGGTCGAAGCCGCCACCACTGGCTCTGTTGCAGGCCCTGCATTGGGCATGTTTGGTTTTGCTACTGCGATGGCCATCCCATTTGCCTTTTTCGCTCTGTTTCCCAATTGGTTGCAACGCATGCCCAAGTCCGGTGGCTGGTTGCAAACAGTCAAAGTCGTCCTTGGTTTTCTGGAACTGGCATTCGCCCTTAAATTCCTTTCCGTTGCCGACCTTGCTTACGGATGGGGCATTTTGAGCCGTCAGACGTTTCTCATCCTCTGGATTGCCATTTTTGGCATCATGGGTTTGTGGTTAATCTTTAAAGTTCGGAAATTCAGTGCAGTACGACTTGTTTTGGGTTTGGTTTCACTGGCTTTCTCCGCGTGGATGGTTACCGGCCTGTCGGGTGCGCCCCTTGCCTCCATCAGCGCCTTTGCACCGCCTGCAACCGCCAAAGACAGTAAACTCTACAACACCCAAGTGCACGCCGCATTTACCGATTACGAGGCCGGAATGGCCTTTGCCAAAACAGCAGGAAAACCCGTCATGATCGACTTCTCCGGTTACGGTTGCGTCAATTGCCGCAAAATGGAAAATTCCGTTTGGCAGAACGATCGTGTAAAAAGCATTCTCAAAGATGATTATGTACTCATTACGTTGATGGTGGACGACAAGGCTTCCCTTCCGAAACCTATGGACATTGTTGTCAACGGTAAAAAACGCACCCTGCGCACCATTGGTGACAAATGGAGTTACCTGCAACAATATAAGTTTGGCGCCAATGCCCAACCTTTTTATGTGTTGTTGGACAATGACGCCAATTTACTTGGTCCGAGCCGTGCGTACGACGAAGACACCAAAGCGTATATCGATTTTCTCAAGGCTGGTCTAAAAGCGTATCCTCGAAAGTAACGTTAATCCTCACTGAAAATAAGTACGAAACCTCCGTTGCCCTTGACATTCAAGTTGATGACTGAAGTTTTATCAGCCCGGAGCAACGCACCACACATGACACTGTTGTTGGAATCCTGCTTGTCTGTTATCAGCATGCCTTTCTGATCTTTTTTCAAGATGGACTTCGTATCGAAGGTCAGCGTCTTTGCTACATTTTCACCGTTGATGCCGGCAATGTACCACGTTTTATCGGACCGCCTGGCAACCACGCAATCTTTGCCCGGATAACCCGCCAAAAAGCGCGTTTCATCCCAAACGGTGGGTACGTTCTTCAAATAATTGAAAACCTGTTCAGGCATCTGGCCGATGTTTTCAGGAATCAATCCAAAATGCTGTACACCAGAAAAGAACACTACCGGTAATGCCAACTCGAAAGCCATGGTTGTTCTGCGAATAGGGCCGCTTTTTCTGTTCGAACCCAACCGTTCGTTCAAGATGACAGGCGTAAAGTCCATTGGTCCAACCACATTGCGAAGGAAAGGCAACGTAGCGCAATGTTGGGGTTGCATGTCGGCATCGGCTTGACTGAACGTGATGAATTCCATACCCTTGACCGACTCGTCCGTCACAAAATTAGGATAAATGCGCTCCCAACCTCTGGGCAAGGTCGTGCCATGAAAATTCACCGTCAGACCGAAGTCGTTGGCATCGCGAAGAATATCTTCGTAATATTGCATGTAAAATTGCTTGTCACCACCGAAGAAGTCCACTTTGATGCCTTTGATGCCGATGCTTTGCATCCATTTCATCTCAGCCCTGCGTGCTTCTTGGTTGTCCATGCAGTTTTTAGGGGTTTGCGGTGCATCGTTCCATTTTCCGTTCGAATTGTACCAAAGCAGCAGTCCCACACCTTTGGTTCGGGCATAAGCAGCCAGTTTGGCAATGTTTTCCCTTCCAATTTGAGCATCCCAAGGTGCATCGATCAGGCAATAGCTGAAATCCAGGGTGTCGGCCATATCGATAAAATTACGAGTCACATCAAAGGTGACACTGTCGTCCTTCAAGACCAACCAACTCCAAGTTGCTTTTCCTGGTTTGTAAATACTTTTAGCCTTATACATCGGCTTGACGAGGTCGGTGGCCATGGTGGATTGCGCAATGGATGTGGGTGAACTGCCAACGATCATCATACGCCAAGGTGTTTCGTACGGCAAGGACATCATGGCTTTGGCATGTTGACCAGGCAAACCTTCGGCAGGATTCGGAAACTCAATGCGGTAGAGGCTGTCTGTGGACAAATGAGTCAAATGCGTGCCACAATACGAACCCGTCGTGCCCGTTTCACTGATCAACACCCAACCAGCACCCGGAATTTTGAACAGCGCCGGATAGGTCCAGCCTACACCCAGCAACGAAGGAGTTCCGACTGGAATGTCTTGCAAAAAATGCTCCTCGTAACTGGGATTGGTGCGAGCCCAACCGGTATGTGCGGGAGAAAGCGGAGTCATAAATGCCGTGGTATTTCCTGGAAAACGGAACCCACCGATTTCCTTGTTGATGGTGCAGGAGCCTTTACCATATAGTTTATAGTGGTAAGCCACCCCATCGTTTGAAACCCTGAAAATAACATCCAACGGAGTCGATTGAGCATTTTTCAAGGATAAAGTAATCTCACGGTACGAAACCGATATATGACTTTGCTTTCCAATTGGTTGAACATAGTTTTCGCTTTTGAACTGTTCCGTTATCTTGCCAAATTGTTTCAGCTCTTCATTGAAAGCACCTAAAGAAGTTTCTAGACCAAGCGGAGAGGTAGAGACGACCACTTTGCCCTCGTTGAATACTTTGAAAAAAAATTGACCTTTTTTGTTGAGTATCTGTAGAGCCACTTTTTTGTCCGGACTCGTATATTGTACTTCCGGTTTTACTTTTACAGCGATCTTTGGTTTGACCTTTGCGGCAAAAGTGTTGCCGACAGTCAATATAAGCGCAAAAAGCAGTAGGTGGATGCGTTTCATAAGGCATAAAATTTAAGGAAAGTAAAAGCAAAAATACTAAAAAAATCCCAAGCCCTTATGGATGGAAATTCAAAATATTTTAAGTTTCTTTGCAAGAGTAAAAACACCCCGAAAAGACATGGAAACAAAGAAATTCCTCCTCAGCGAAAAAGACATTCCCACGCAATGGTACAACATTTGCGCCGATATGAAAAACAAGCCGGCATTGCCTTTGCATCCTGGTACTCGTCAACCGCTGACCGTCCCCGATTTGGCTCCTATTTTTGCAGAAGAGCTCTGCAAACAGGAACTGAACATGTCGGACACCTATATAGATGTCCCCGAAGAAGTTCGTGACGTTTATATGAACTACCGTCCCACTCCGTTGGTACGCGCCTACGGTTTGGAAAAAGCATTGGACACCCCAGCACACATCTATTTCAAGAATGAAAGCGTAAGCCCGGTTGGTTCACACAAATTGAATTCAGCCATTCCACAGGCTTATTACAATAAAAAACAAGGCATCACCAATTTGACCACCGAAACCGGTGCCGGTCAATGGGGAGCCGCTCTTTCTTATGCTTGCCAGTTCTTTGGCCTGGACCTAGCCGTCTATATGGTGAAGATAAGCTACGAACAGAAGCCCTACCGCCGCTCCATCATGCAGAGCTACGGTGCTACGGTCATTGCCTCTCCGTCCATGTCGACTCGTGCGGGCAAGGACATCATCACCAAACACCCGAATTACCAGGGCAGCCTAGGCACCGCCATTTCGGAAGCCATCGAATTAGCAACCACCACGCCCAATTGCCGTTATGCATTGGGTAGCGTGCTGAACCACGTTTCCCTTCACCAAACAATAATCGGTCAGGAAGCTAAAAAGCAGATGGAAATGGCCGGCGAATACCCCGACATCATCATCGGTTGCTTCGGTGGCGGATCCAACTTCAGCGGTCTGGCTTTTCCTTTCATGCAGAATACCTTAACCAAAGGCACCAAGACCCGTTACATTGCTGCTGAACCCGCCTCCTGCCCCAAACTGACCCGTGGCAAGTTGCTGTACGATTTCGGAGACGAAGCCGGTTACACGCCGCTTTTGCGCATGTACACCCTCGGCCATAACTTTGCACCCGCACACATTCACGCAGGTGGACTGCGCTACCACGGTGCCGGCACTATTGTCAGCCAATTGATGGAAGACAAGATTATGGAAGCCGTAGACATCCAACAACTCGACAGCTTTGCAGCAGCCATGGTCTTCGCCAAATCAGAAGGCATCATCCCTGCACCTGAATCTGCGCATGCCATTGCCTCCACTATTCAGGAAGCTCTTAAGTGCAAGGAAGAAGGCGTCGGCAAGACCATCCTATTCAATCTTTCCGGTCACGGTCTCATCGACATGACCGCCTACGACAGCTATTTATCCGATGACTTGAAAAATTTCGACCTCTCCCAGGAAGAAATCGACAAGAACTTGGAAGTTGTCATCAACATGCAATAAGCAGATGAAAGTCCTCGTACAACATATTGAAAACCTCCTGCCCGAGCACGACTGCGTTGTTGTGCCCGGGTTGGGCGGCTTCGTTCAAAACGAAGTACAGGCACGCATTCAGCCGGGAGCCCGGCTTTTTTACCCTGCATCCAAGGAAATCGGCTTCAACCACCGCCTCAAATTCAACGATGGTTTACTGGCACAATCCTATCAGGAAACCAATGGTTTGAGCTTTGAGGAAGCCAATGCCGAGATTCAAAAAGCTGTTCAGGAAATTCAAGAGAAACTGGAAGCCGGCAAATTTATTCGTCTGGGACGCACTGGAACGTTGTTCATGATCGAACAGCAACTGGTTTTCCGCCCCGACCACCACAATCATTTTTACCCGGAAGCTTACGGTCTCACACCGTTTACTTTCCCGTTGTTGAAAATAGAGGTCCCCTTGCAAGAAGTTTCTGCTGAAGCGGATAGAACTCGTGTTGCGGAGAAAGTTAAGGAAAAACCACGTTTGGTGACTGAACCCAAATCGTCCAAGGACGAATTCATCCATCTTCGATTGAACCGTAGCAGAGTCCGTCAATTGGTAGCAGGTGTCGCCATTGTACTTTTCATTGTATTTTTTTCCAAGCCTGCCGGAAAATCTTCCGCAAGCCAGGAAGCTGGAATGATGCACAATTACCTTTCATCTGCCGTTCAGGTTATTCCAGACGCCTCAAAGACGGAAATCCAAATTGCCCCGACCCCTTCGGCAAAGGATTCAACTGTTGCTGAACCGACCACACACGCAGTGGTTCCGACACCCAGTATTCAGAAAGAATCCCGTTTACAGAAAGGAATCAAGGCTCCATCTACCGACCAAATCAACACGACTGACCCTCAAGGCTATTACATCATCGTCAGTACATTCGTCCAAAAAGCTTCTGCTCAACGTTGGATCAATGAACATGAAGGTGAGTCCATAGCGAACGATGCCCGCATTCTTGTTTCAAACGGTCATGCCAGAATCTATGTGAAAAATTGCACGAATCCAGAAGATGCTTCCAAATTCCTCAACGAGTTTACCTCCAGCCATTCGGAATATGCCTCTGCATGGATCTATTCCGCTAAAAACGACTGAAAAAAGTCGCTCCACACCCAAAAACTTTCAAATATTCTTTTTACCTTTGTGCCCGCTTAATGCAAGTACATTTATAAATTCAATTCAAACAAATGGCAACTAAAATCAGATTGCAAAGACACGGCCGCAAAGGGTATGCATTTTACCACGTTGTAGTCGCAGACAGCAGGGCACCACGAGATGGTAAATTTATTGAGAGATTAGGTTCGTACAATCCGAACACAAATCCTGCTACAATAGATTTGAATTTCGAACGCGCCTTGTATTGGGTATCAACCGGTGCACAACCCACCGACACCGCTCGTACAGTACTTTCCTCCGAAGGTGTACTGATGATGAAACACCTTCTCGAAGGCGTTAAAAAAGGTGCTTTCACCACCGAACAAGCTGAAGTAAAATTCAACGCTTGGAAACAAAGTAAAGAAGCTTCCATCAACGCTACCAAAGTAACCCTCAAGGATGCCGTCCGTGCCGACCTCAAGAGCCGCATGGAAGCCGAAGTAGAAGTAAACAAAGCAAAAGCTGCTGAAATCGCTCAGAAACTGGCTACCGCCCGTGCTGAAGAAGCCGCCGCCATCGCTGCCGCTGCTCCCGCACCCGTAGTTGAAGAAGCTCCTGTTGCTGCTGTTGAAGTAGAAGAAGAAGTTGAAGAAAAGGTAGCTCACGTAGCTCCCGATTTCGAAGACGCTCCTGCTGCCAAAGTAGTTGTAGCTGAAGAAGTCGTAGAAGCTCCTGCAGTTGAAGAAGTTCCAGTTGTTGAAGAAACTCCAGTTGCTCCCGCAGTTGAAGAAGTTCCAGCTGCACCTGCAGTTGAAGAAGTTCCAGCTACCGAAGAAAAAGCAGCTGAATAATTTTTAGGAGTCCCACCACGGACTCCACTTAGGAGAGATGGCAGAGTGGTCGATTGCGGCGGTCTTGAAAACCGTTGAACAGCAATGTTCCTGGGGTTCGAATCCCTATCTCTCCGCTTCGTAGGCTGATTTTCAGCCGTTTACAATATCAAGGGACTAAATTGGGGACTACGGTTGTCGATTTGGTCCCTTTTTCGTAAAATACCCTTTTTTGCCCGTTTTAGGTAAAAAATGGCCGTTTTTTGCTGTTTTATTGTATTTTATTACAAAAAAAGCTACTAAGTATGATTTTATGTACTACTTTTGTCGTACAACTTTAAGAAATGTTCATCAGGGTTACTACTACATGTAGTCATTACTTGCCATGATCATCTTATTACAGCCTGGTTCTCGTACAATCAGGCTGTTTTTTGTTCTATGGTGTACGAGCACCATGGGGCTAATGGCGGAATATTTCCGTCCGCATCCGGTGATAATTCAGTCACCCACTAACAAAGTAATTCTATGACAAATTTTAAAGTTGTAAATGGCGTTCTTTGTAAACAGGTGTTTTGCAAATCCTATCGTAAGAATGGAAAAACAATATATCCCAGAAACAAGAAAGCTTTTAGTTTTTGGGTAGCCGTCTAATTTAGGACGCCATTTTAATGCGCGACAATGTACGATTGCCGCGCATTTTTTTCCGATTTTTTGCATTTGTTAAACGCATGCCATATTGATTACTTCATGGAAAATGACAACCTTATTTTAAAAGAGTTAGCTGAGGTTCGTGAATTGTTGGCTGATCTAATTGGAACCAAGGGGTTGCCAAAAAAGGCAAAGTTTTCCAAAGAGGCCATTAATAAGGCCGCAATCGAGTTTAAAAAGCTTAGCACACAGAAAGGAAAATGGATAAGTGGACACGAAGTCTCATACTTATTCAAAGACTCGCCATACGATACTGGAAATTTCATTGTTGAAAACTTTGAATTTACAAACTACTTCGTTAGGGGTAGATCCAGAATATACAACAAAAAGGACATTTTAGCCCTCCGCGACGAACTAAGAAATAGAAACGTTGATTTGGCAAAGTATATCGAGCTTGTAAGGGATAAGGAAAAATTTCAAAAATATGTTGATAGCGCTAAAAAGAACAAAGGAGCATCGTTCATTATCCCGGATGAGTTGAGGGATGTACAGCCATCTGCCTATCATACACCTTCGGTTTCAACCGTTCAGGCCCGCGTCAAGACCTTATTAGAAGTCTTTCGTATTTTGGGATTTGAAAAGCACATTGACCTATTTGAGAACTCAACATACGCTTTATATAAATTCAACGGAGCCCTTGATGATTTTATCGACCCTGAAACTAAAGGGAAATGCCTTAAGTGGTGCTTAGATTTTAATTATGCAAATCGTGCCTTAAGACTCATAGAAGAGCCAGCCCTTGAATCCGATGATAAAATTGAGGAGTAATTAAAACCAAATTATCAAAAAGGTTGTTATATTTACGTTCAACATATTGTTTCCTAAGTGTTGACAATAAAACCTTTAGCAATGAAAAATCTGGCCTTACTTATTTCTATCTTGGTTCTTTTGGGTGTTTATACAAGTTGCAATGATTCAGCAATGAACAACGATCCCACCGTTGTCGTTGCAAATACGTACATGAATGAAACCAGATCCACCGGTGAGGTTGTTGCCAAGTCAATAAAAAGCTGGGTAATGCTTTACGCTGTTCCTGAAGGTGTAACACCAAAAACCACCCAGAGCATTTTCGATCTTGGTGAAGGGTATTTTGTCGATACTCAAAACAAATCGCATGATAGAACGTACAATCTGGAAGACAACGGCGGCGGCACCTCGTGCGAAGTTGAGCCCGGGAAATACTTTGTGTGTGTCATTGCTTATGATGATGGCGGAAAGTACACGTATAAAACCGTGGATATCAAAGAGCATGATGCATGTTCATTGTCAAAAACCTTCCGATCAGAATATCCAAACTATTCATTTGAAAGCTGGTAAGGTGCTGATCAACCAAAAAACAAGTTTCAATGTTAGGTTTTGTCAGGTTTTAAGTGTTTCGAGGTTAAGTTTTGTTAAGTTTTTCACCTTTCAATCTCAAGTTTTATCAAGTTTTTAACATTCTGATTTCAGGTTTCTTCAGGTTTTCACCTAAGATTGTGCATTGCTGTATAAGGTTTTCTAAGGTTTTGCACCTGATCATAGACCATCTGACCACAGCAAGTACCGTAGAACATAATAGAAAAGCCTCAATAAAAGGTTCAAATAATCAAATAAATCATGCTTTCTGGGCTGCATAGGAGCCGGCTTTCTGTTTTTCTTCTTCATGTCGTTTCCTTATTAACTTTTTTTGTGTCCGACACCTCCCCAGATGGATCAGATTATTCGCCCCTATGTGATACCCAAGTATGCTTCGTCGAATATTTTTCCCCTCGCGAATGATAGGATTAAAACCTTTTTTGCCCGCCTTTATAATACTACAATAGGCTTCCGATGTAAATTCTTATTGTGACCGTGAAAAAATCATCAAGGCCGCATCAATACTGAAATCCTCGCGCGTATGTGATACCAAAATAGGCTTCAACAAAAAAAGCCCCCAGGACATTCCTGAGGGCCGGCGTAGTACGTGGGTGAGATCGACGAAATTTATTGTTTAAGGCTCAATTCAATTGAGTACAGTAAAAGCCTTGTTTGTTACGGTGGTTCCTACAATCCCAGAGATCGACTTGCGGATAAGCTTGTCAGCTTCCTCCTGTGTGTTTACATTTGGGTTGATTGTGTTCCGGATTTCCCGGTCAAGCTTCAAAGCCATTTCGGCCGCATCGTTCATGAGCTGCCTGAGCTCGTCTTCATTGATTGTTCTTGATCTCATGATGTTGGATTTTTGATTGAACGTTAAAACTAATAATTTACTTCAAGCAAGCTTTCGGTTACGAGATAACCGGCCGCCTCACCAATGCTAACAATTACACTACCCATCTCTGATTCTTGATCATTGATATGATCCAAGAAATATTCTTTAATGCGAGAGTCATTTTTAGCGAATGGTTTTGCCATTTCCATGAGTATGCCCATTTCAGTTCTTGCCTTTGAAATCAGGTCGAGTACATGAATGGTACCAGAAAGAAGGGGTTTATACTGTTCTAAAGTCAGGGGTAGGGTTGCGTTTAGGTAGTTGGTGTTTACGCTTGAAAGTGCTGGGGTTGTGCTGTTTGTGCTCATGATGCTGGGGTTTCTAATGTATCTTTATTTATTAAGTAACATTCTATAAGGGAGTTGGTTGTAAGAAACCCAATCGCTTCACCAACGCAAACTATCAGATCGGAAATTTCAAAGTCCTTATCAAGCAATATGTCTGTAAACATCTTTTTAAATCTTTGATCTTTATTTGCCAAAATGATTGAATCTTTTGCAACTCCGGCCATTTGTTCTCTTGCCTCAGCAAGCAGCTCAAGTACGTGATGAATATCGCTAAGATGCTCCCTATACTCTTCAAGGCATAGATTGTAAGACGCTTTTTCAAAATCGCCGAGTGGCCTTCCTAATTTTGTTTCCATGATCAATTATTTTTAAGGGTTAGTATTAAAGTCATCATCAAGAACGTGCTCAGGTTGTTGGCCGCTTCCATTGTGTTTGAGTCACATTTCAAGAATGAATGCACCTGCAGGCGGTCAAGGTCGGTGATCTGGTTACATATCGACCGGCTAAGCTGGCTGTCAAATCCGGATTGTAAAGTAGTGTCAATTGCTTTCATTGTCGTGTGTTTTATATTGTTCTCAACATGAACAACGGCACAAATATACTGCTAACAATATAAACAAACAAGCAAAAAACAAATTATTTTACTGTGAAAGGTATATTTTTATATATTTTATACTGTTTATAGAATATTGACTTATATTTGCATCATATTAAATACAATATATCATGGAACTGCGTATCAAAGAAATTCTAAAAACCCGTGGGTTGAACATCTCTCAACTTGCTTCAATGGTTGGCCTTACTCAATCAAACATGAGTCTTATTCTGAATGGAAAGTCAAATCCACAACTGAACACGCTTGAAAGAATTGCATCCGCTCTCGAAATCCCTATTCAGGAATTGTTTGCAGCCCCAAATTCGGACTTTTACGGTGTTGTGGTCTACAAGGGCGTTACCTACCGCATTGACAGCGTGGAGGCGTTAAAGCAATTGGTGGCGGTTGTTGAATCAGACGGTAAACACAGCCAATCATGAAATCAGAAGCCCAGGTTGTAAGCTCCTCCTCTGAGGACTTGAATTTGAGAAGTGAAATCTTGACCGTTTATTGGAGGATTCTCACAGATGGAAATACTTTCTGGTTCCAAACAAACCACCACTACCGACCAACACCTCAAAGTAATATTCTAAGGCCAGGCGATAGCTGCTCAACACTGAAGGCAACTGAAAAGCAACTGAAGGTTTACCTGTCATGTTTTACAACTGACTATGTTTACAATGAGGATTTTTGATTTGGTCTGATGTTCACTCAAGTGTACCCCCACACGAATGCGGTTAATTGCTTTTGAGTGGGGGTATCTTATGTTGGAGGACTCTTTTTAAAGTCTTTCGGTGTTCTTTCTTACTTTCTCTATATTCTCGGCCATTGTGGGCAACACTTTCGTATATTTGGCGATATCTTGCAAATGCCACATAGACTGCAATTGGACCTGATGGCCCATTTCCATGTACTCAATCTGCTTGGCCACATTGTCCCCCATAATTATTTGAACATCAAGCAAACTCTTCATGTTTGTATCAATCGAGAGGTTGTACTGCTCAATGTTCTGGCCTGACATCTGAAGGGCCGTGAACCGACCGTTGAGTTCGTCACCGGTGTCCTGAGACATGGATGAGAAATTGCTTGAGGCTGAAGTGCCGGAAGTGCTGGACGTTGAAGCGGGCTCTGTAAGGCTTACTCCGGTCACTTTCTCAAGATTATTCGCATCTATTGAGGCTTTGTTAATCATCGCGTCATAATCTTTTTTAAGCTTCGCAATTTCTTCTTCTGTGAGTCCTCCTTCTGATGCTGCCGCAAACTGGTCTCGCCATTTATTAACCGCGTCCTCGGACATCAAAGCCAAAACACTGAGCATGGAATTACGCATCAGATCTCCGAAAGTCTCAGCAAAATCGGCAGCTCCGCGCTTTCCGGCCTTGAAACCTTCGATGATGCTTGAGGTAATGGCCTCTTTAGTAGTACCGGTATATAATTCCTTAACCTTTTCAAGATAGTCCTCTTGGCTTTTAGCCAGGTCTATTCCCTCCTCCTTCGCTTTTTTCAGCGCCTCGTAGTATGCTTGCCCTTCTTTGGAAAGCTTTCCTTTGGCAGCCAATTCGCCGATTTCCTCATAGGTTTTCCCGGCAAGCGCTATATTGCCCTCGTGCTTGCCGTAACCAGCAATAGAGCCCTGTCCAGTGTACCAACCAGTAACTTGATCTTTGAAGGTTGACTTTTGCAATTTGGCCCAAAGGTCGGACTGAAGCTTTTCATTTTCAGCTGACTGCTTGGCAAGCTCTTCACCTTCTCGCTTCATATAATCAAGGGTAGCCTCTCCGATCTTCTTGGTCCACTCATACTTAGACCTTAACTCCTCATTATAGGCCACAAGGTTTAAGTATTCCTCACGATCAGCCGTTAGCTGTGCCTCCTTGGCGCCCGCAATACTCTTAATTGCGTCTTTTATTCCGTTGTACACCTGGAGAATGGCGCCTATGATGGCAAGAACAACGCTGGCCTTTTCGGCTGCACCAAGCTCCAGAAATGCGGCTTTTCCCACTTTGCCTATTCCGGTCAATGCGGCGATCGCACCGCCCGAGATATTTGCAATGGAAGTAAACAACGCCTTGGATGACTCATCCATATCACCAAATGAATTGATGATGTTTCTCGTTGCCTCGTTGATTTCATTCAGCGCACGCAAGGTATCCGTATTGTCTTTTTTGGTTTCCTTGGTGACGTTTTTATCACTGGTCAGCTCTTGAATTCGGGCCTGAAGCGCGCGCACCTGCTCACGAAGTACCGCCTTATCATCATCAGTGAGGCTTCCGTCCTTATTGAGTTTGACAGACATCGACTCATAATCTTTAAGCATGCTGCTCATGTCGTCAAGGCTCTTTGCGGCCAGATCCTTGGCCCATCGGGTGTAAATTGCAGATCGTCCGGCTATCTGCTTGTCAAGGGCATCAAGAGCCTCCTGTTTTTGATATTCAGCTTCAGCGGCTGCTGGAGTGTCTGCGAGAAGTTTAATCTTTTTATCGAACTCCTCGGAAATGCGAAGGCGCTTTTGTTGGAACGTCTCAAAATCAATGAGCAGCTGGTCAAGTATAGCCTTGTCACGAACTGATGCCGCAAGCGTTCCAAGTTGGTCAAGTTGGCCCTGATCAGCAGGATTTAGCTTGGAGCTGTAGCTTTTTGTTTTCTTGCCGGTCTTTATATCGATACCGCCCGACTGCTCATTTTGTTTACGGAGCATTTCAGCCTTGCGCTGCTCCAACTCGGCCATGGTCTTTTTATAGTTGAGATCAGCTTGATGTCTCGACTTTTCAATACCATCCTTCTCAGCGTTGATGACTTGCTGCTCGATGTCAAGGGCCGTATCAACACGGCGCCTACCCACTTCAATTTCGTACTGAATCTTTCGCTTTGATGCTTCGGCGGCGGCAGACTCCTCTTGAGTGCGAAGAGATCTCAGGCGCATTTGGATTCTTTTGTTGTTTAGATCAACCTGGGCCTCGGCAGTATTGGCGGTTGCAAGCAGTCCGGCCACCTCATCACGTTCCGGAAAGGTCACTTTTTCAAAAGACCTGGCAATACCGGCGGCATAATTTCCGTTTGGAATTTGAAGAAGTTGAGCATCAATATTGGCGAGTTCCTTGGCGTTACCCTTCACATAGGTTTCTCCCACCATCCCGCCTGCATTGGCCTTGCGTGACTGCATCAGAGCTATATACCGCTCACCATTTTCAATAACCTCCTTCATCTCTGAATAATACTTGATGGTGTTCTCAAGATCAGCCTTGTTCCATCCGTTGCGGTCGGCAATATCCTTGGCTTTGGCCTCATACGTTTCCCGGGCAATCTTGGCCTCACCGGTATATTTTTCTTTGTTCAGCTTGATAACCTCCTCAAGGGCTTTCTTCTGAACAGTCGGATCAGTGCTATAGGAATCGGCATACGCCTGTCCAATCTTTATATCAAGTACGGAAGAGTGTATTTTCTGCTGGTTCTTCATGTTATTAACAATCTCCATCTGGTCTACATACTCTTTTGCACCTGTTACGGCCTGCTCAAGTCCGTCAAGAAAGTTGGTCCAGTCGCCCGTTGTGATGGTTTTGAAAAAGATACCCAAACCGGCAGAAAGCTGTGCGATGTTGGTCTCAAGCATATGGCCAGTCTTTTCCGTTGATTCAAGTATGTCCTTCACTGTTTTAAAAGCTACGGCGGCAGAAAGCAATGGCATGATAAGCTTACTGAAAGCGGCTGCAAGTCCACCGGCAGAAGCCGCTTCGGCAGCATTGGCGGCTATCTGTTGCTTTTGCATACCAATGAGCGCGCCTTTTTCCTCACCCAGCGCCCGGCGTGCAGCGAGTGCATCAGCGGCGGCATCCGATCGTTGTGAGGGTGACAGGTTTTTGTCTTTCGATTTGGCTTTTAAATCATCATAGTCCTTGCTAATTTCTTTGATCAGTTGCTTTTGCTCCTGAATAGCCTCCTTGAGCGTTTTGTTCACCCCCTTGACCGTATCGGAACTGACTTGGCCGGATTGTGCAACTTGCTCAGTGTTTTTCTGAACCTGCTGGGAAAGCTGCTCGTATTGCTTTTCCATGTCCTTCAGGGCCTTCTCGGTTTCCTTAAACTTCTTTGGGTCAAACTCCTTGGACATGTCGGCCATGCTTCTTTTAACCTCGTCCATTTTTGTCTTTAACTGATTGAGCTTCTCAATGTCTACATCAATCTTGAATTTCATTCCTGCCATATAGTGTCCTCCTATTCTGATTTTTGAAGTTGTTTTTTTCTTGCGAGCATTTCCTTACCGGATAGTTTTTGAGTGACAGTACCATTTCCAGACACAACCCTCAATTTATCGGCCATAATGGCCAGAAGCAGGGAATACGGTGTATACATCACTTCGCTATAAGTCATGTGAAGGTTTTCTGTAAATGTGCCTACTTGGCCGATCAGAGTGTTGTTGCCTACTATTCTTGTTTTGCTGTCGCCATCTGTTTCGCCAGCTTCACTCCCAAGCTGGCATAGACGAAAAAATCAGAAGCGTTTATGAGCGAAAGACAGGTGACGAACGCATCCCCCTTTTCTGATTCCGTTGTTCGCATTGCGTCCCTGTAAGCCATACGATACCGGAGGTGCTGAAGCGGCCCCCAATATTTGACATTTCCGACTGCCAGTACTGCAATGAACGCGGCCACTTTTGTAGAATAGCCTGGCATCATCATTATGGCGTCAATACGTGAGGGGGTATCAGGAATATCAATGATTGAAAGTTTACCCAATGCCTTTGCCAGTGTTATTGTCCATGGGCTTTTTATGGAATAAAAACGACCTCCAAGCCTTACGGTCTTGAAATCTTCACCGGTAAGCATCCCGGATACTACTTTGATTAGTTTATTCATTTGGTTTGTCCTCCTATTTTTATAATTATAAACCTGCTCCGGTATATCTTGAAGCATTGTAAAACTTATTTTTTCTGAGTTTTTCCTTGTTAAGTTCTATCCTATTTAGATAATCTGTATCGGGTTCCTTTTTGATTGATTCGGCCTGATCAGCTATAGACTTTAGGATCGATTCAAGTTTGTTTTGCTTCTCATCGATTTCTTTTCTCAGCCGTTTAGCTACATCAGTAGGCTTTTCCAGCTCAATGTGCCCATCAAAATCAGCAAAGAAATTCCTTAGTTCAATGTATAGGGGTTTTAGAGCCCAATCCGGCAACATGTTCATCAACATAGTTTTATATATTTATGGTTTTTCATCATCCAGTTTTCTCAGTTCCTCTTCAACAAACCTCTCTGTCGCCAGCTGGGCACTTGACACTACATCAAAACCTTTTGCCTCCACGAATGAGGCGTATTCCATACCGGCACCACATATCAATGCAAACGCCGCGTCCGACGGCTCCTCATTGATTAATTTGGCCGTCTCTGGCCTTCCAATGACTTCCCTGACCGGTTGACCATTCTTTCTTACAACGTATGAATTTGAGTTGCGCAGGTTTCCGGTCCGGTCTTCATAAGATTTAACCTTGGATCCATTTTGTCTGGCCTCAGTAATATATTTTTCACCAGCCAGCTCCATCATAGTTTGGACCTTGTTTTCAAGCTTTTCGATCTCTTTAGCAAGCTCTTCGGTAGGGTCGTCAAATTCAACTGAAATCATTGTTTTTGTAGGGTTGTAGAGCGTGTCGCTCTGATTTTTAAATGTTTATATCATTGATATGTTGTTACTTGCGTACATTTATTCCAAAATAGGGACTAAAAGCGGGTACTCTCTGGCCTCATCGATGGCAGTTGCCAGCATGAACTTCTCGAAAATGTCCTCACCTGTTTCACCCGGCTCACCGATAAAGAAAATGGCCTCATCTTTTTCCCAACGCTCGGTAAACTCCTTGAGTCCGAATCTTTTTCCGGTAGCAATCTCCTCGAATGGTTCAGGCTCCTCCGGATCCAGAATACGAACGTCAGTAAACCCGCCGTTTTTTGCGGCCTTTTCACGCTCTTCCTGCATTTCCTTTTGGAACTTGCGGGACCGGTAGTAACTCGGTGACTCAAGTCCTGGCCTATTCATCTTCAAGCTCTTTTAGTATTGCTCTTGCCTCTGCCTTTGTCATTGGTTTGACCTGCATCTCAATCTTATTGTCAGTCTTGAATGGAGCGTTGAACCCTAAAATATTTGAGATGGAATCAAGACTGGCTTGCTTATTGTAAAGCTTTAAGCTTACCCATTCATCTATCACAATATCACCTTCATCCGTTATACGCTTTGATTGTTTGGTTTTGACCTCCTGAATGCAGGCCTTTTGCTCATCTGTGAGCTGTTCAAAGTCTTTCAATGTCATCCAACCTTCACGAAGTTGCCCGGCGTCAGAGAATGCAATCTTCTTGTGTTCCAGGATAACCTTCAAAGACGAAATACCAGATGTTTGTTCCAAATTAGCCCTCATTTCAGAGATGCGCTGCTGAATGTCAAGTTTTGTAAGGTTTTCAGATGCAATCGTCCTTGCTGTTCTTTTTGAATAACCTGAGCGAATAGCTGCTTGAGTCGCATTGAGATCGATGAGATACTCATAACAAAAGCGTTCCTCCTTATCGGACAATTTGGCCTTGTTATCAGATTCTTCTGGCATAGCCTCTTCGTTTCTCTTTTGGCTGAATTTCATTTCTTTTAGTATTTGGTTGGTACCTTGTAAACCGTGGGTCCTGACGGGTCAAGCCAAGTTACCCACGGCCATCCATGGCGGGATGTTATTTATTGCAATAATTTTCCTTTATAAAAGCTGTCATCATCGGTTTTTGGTTCGCTTCCAGCTGGTAGGTCCCTCAGCTTTTCAACTGAAGCCGTAATGATTTCATCCATTTGAATCCTATCAATCTCCTGCAGTTCACTGTCCGAGAAATCGGGCACCCCACACATGGCAGCAAGCGAATTGAGCTCACGATGACGCAATGCGTTTGTTCTTTCGTTGGGAGTCATATTCCCAGGCAGATCACTACCGTTTCCCTGCAAATGCCCATGAATGGCATAGGCGTGTATGGTGCCTTTATCCTTGAAAAGTAAGGTTTCATAGTCACGAACCTTTTTCAGGTCCTCTTTGATATTTCTTTCCATGGCTTAAACGTTTTCAAGTTCTTCAATATTGATACGGAACTCCCAATCCTTGTTGATAGTACAAAGGGTGCGGAACCCGCTTCCAGATACACCGAATCCGGCCTTAAATGCGGGGTTTTTGCTTGCCCAAAGGTTTATCTCATCGATAGCAGCCTTCAGATTGTTGGCCAGACGAAGCGCCTCCTCACGGTCTGGGGTTTCGTAGGTTGTGAGCCGATCACGGAGACGTTCCTTCCACTGCTTCGACAATGAGACTGAGGCAGTCTTAATCTCAAACGCGTCAGTCTCCAATGAGCCAAACTGTGAGTCTACCAGAAGGACCCTTCGAAGTTCATTCCTGAAATTGGTAACAACACCGCTCAGCGCTGAAAGCGTTTCAAAGAAAAACGCATCCTGGGCCGCCGGTATGCGGTGAACTCGTTGGGCTTCAGTGCGGGCAAGTTTTTCCGCCTGTTCATAAAGTCTGTTCCCATGATTCACCACGTCGAAAAGGTCTTCACTGGTTACAGCCAGGCCATTCAGTTGGATATTCTGTATTTGTTTCTGCAAAGCATTAATAGCGTTGCCATGCCGGTTAATTATACGGTCATACTCGGTTTGATTAAACCGGATTTCTTTTTCGTTTGAGTCCATTTTATAGGTTTTTATAGTTTTTCGAGAATAATTTTCATTACTGTGTGTGGCTCGATGTATGTAGTATCACACATACCCCCTTCTTTTTGATCGATGTATTGGATAATATTTTTCTGTTGTGTCTCGGTAAGGTTATTCCAATTTTTTTCAGAACAAGACTTATGAGTTTTTCTGCCCATTCTATTCCAAAAAGAATCAAAAGAAATTAAAGGGGGGCGCACATCCCCCTTGGGGGATTGTGGGGATATCTCTTCTTTTGTTTTTATAGGTTTTATTGTTTCTTGTCACTAGTGGGTACTAAAAAATAAAATTCGTTCTTTGAAACTCTTTGTACATCGCAGTTGTAGCGTTTTTTTGTAGCGTGACGATTTGAAATGAAAGTTTGGTTTTTAGCTTTGTGAAAAGCAAAAT